>Ga0210059_1012655_pt1 | contig 12709 bp, 4 predicted proteins | sample Ectturendosymbi2_FD_188042 | JGI IMG/M metagenome (GOLD analysis project Ga0210059, IMG submission 188042) | Ecteinascidia turbinata endosymbiont from Florida, USA - Sample 2 (SPAdes) (version 2) | ecosystem: Host-associated > Tunicates > Ascidians > Unclassified | place: Key West, Florida...
GTGAAATTTGACGATGTACCAAGTTTCTCAGATATAACAGAGCGGCAGAATCTACATTCTGCTCAGTGCTTGTTTTCTTTTCTTTTTATAGAATATTTTCGATAGCCAAGGCTGACAGCAGAAGGATGCAATGATGGTTGCACAAGAGTTTCCATTACACTGCTTCAATAATACAGAAATTGTTATTTTCTGAAAAATGAAGCATTAAAAATATAAGCATTTGTGCAATGGATTGTTAGCACTGAGCATGACGCACTACATCGCAAAAGGGCATATGTAGTGTTCAGCACTAACACTCTACTGCACGTTTTTTGTAAAATCTGTTTAAAGTTCCTTGCATCAGCAAACCTTTTCCATACCTTGACCAAGGTAAGCAGCCTGTACCATGCCCAATAATGCAAAAGAACTTAAAAATTCTGCAAAATCTTACATAGCAAACCACAGCACTGAAACATACAGTATCAAGCTCTTATTGTCACTCTTCCTTTCGCACACTGTAGATTGCACATGTCTAGACTAACCCTGTTGCAACAAAAATACCTCCTTGTCCTTGATTCGGTTAAAAAAAAAAAATAAATAAAGGTATGAGGCTGACTGAGACAATCACCATACACAAGTCTTATTCTAAAATGTAATGCAAAACCTGAGCTCTTAGGTTCCTCACGGGCAGACGACACACCTGATCCTGAACAAAACTGATATACGGCCACCAGGAGACACAGTCAGATGCTTCAAAGACAACCAGTCAAGCTTCAGTGAACCAAAAGCGGCTCATTTCTTTGTATGCAAACCAAAAGAGTTTGTCAGCAAGTGTTTGGAGATTTTCTAAAAATGACTCTGACACGAGTCGAGTCGAGTCATTTGATAAAAAACGTGACTCGAGTCGAGTCATCACAGGAAACTGCTGAACGTGACTCGAGTCGTGTCGAGTCATTGACTCGAGTCACGATATCACTGCCTATATGACACAGTGCCCCTCTTTGTTTACACTGATCAGTTATTGTGCCATTGTGTTTTCATTTGCTCTAATGTTCGCTAATGGTTGGTTTACTGCATGCGATGACTGTTACGATGCTTCTGCTTGTCGGCTGAGTCATATGAAACAATAAACCATTACCATTACCATATGTGTTCGTACGTGTTCCGGAAAGTTTTTAAAATTACGATGAACAACATGTTGCCAGACAACATATCTCTGTCTCAGACGCTATCTCTGTCTCAGACGCTATCTGTGCTTAAAAGCGTACCTCACATTTTGTTCGAAATCTCTCGATTCGGAATAGTCTAGTTCAAAATTTTGACAGAAATGGAATCTGCATGAAACAACAAAGACAGTGATTTAAAATATGTGTACGTATGTGTTTCGGAAAGTGGTTTGAAATTTGTTTGAAAACTCGCTTTTTTCATGTTTCTGGGCTAAATACTCTGAAGGGATTTCTTTTATTCTGATAATTGTTTTGTATTGCAATGGTTTTTTTTCAGCCTACGTCTTCTGTAAAGATGGAATATTGAATCCCTTTAATTTGCTGTAAAGGAAATGACTTTGTTTTTGCTGATTTGTGAAGAAAATTGTTTTCTCCGAACCTCGCATTCCCCGAAAAGTGCGGCTGAGAAAAGTGCGGCTAACTTCACCTTGGTCTGGCGGACCTCTAGCCACTGCCTTAGTTTTATCATTACGTTTAGCGTTAGATTTACCGTTAGGTTAAGCGTTAGATTTAATGTTAGGTTTAGCATTAAGTTTAGCGTTAGGATTTAGGGTTAGCGTTAAGGTTAGGGTTAGCGTTAAGGTTAGGTCTACGGTTAGAGTTAAGGTTAGGCTTAAGGTTTATGATCTTTTAAGTGCTGTTCAACCTGTAATGTAATGGACGTTTAAAAGTGTCTGCCTAGTTAGCTTATATTTGGCTTTTTTAGGTGAATTCTGGAGTTTTTAACAGTTAATGTGACCTTTTTTACTCATGACAAACTGGCAACCCTGCATCATAGTGGCTTGCAAGCATTGAAAAGGTTTGCTAAACCCTAAACGTAAATCCTAAAGCTAAACTCCAAACCATAAACCTAAGCTGTAAACTGAAAAAGTTACAGAAATTTATGAAAAAAAGTGCATAAAAATTGCTCCTATGTACATTACATAGTATGTAGGAAGCCGAAAGCAGCGATGGTGAGTACCAAACTAACAAGCACTTCCACAGCAGCCATAGACAGTTAGACACATCCCTTCGACTGTGTTCGGCGTGTCGCTAGTGTCACGAACTCAGCATTATATCTGGAAAAAAGTGGATGTCATTCTGAATGGCAAAATATATCCAGCAGAGTTTTTGCCACTCTTCAAGTCTTGGCAAAATAATAAAACACAAGGCTGCCTACTTTGAATTGTCCAGTAGTGGGCAAAGCAAATTACATTACAAGTTGCAAAAATCAAATATTATGTCAGAATTTCAACTAAACTTTTAAAAGCATGACAATATCTGTTGTTGTTGCATGACAATATCTGTTGCAATAAAATATCAACAAAGAGAAAAAACTGTGCTGCAAGTAATTTTGACCTAATGATAAATAGACCAGGGGACTGCAACCTATGGTCTGCGGACTAGGTCCAGCCTGCCAAGCAAAATCATCTGGCCTGCAACCCCTTTACAAATTGTTGTAAATGCATATGGCTTGCCTAGTGGTGTTATATTGTATCAATCTGTCCTAATTACAACTTCTTGTATTACATACTTCTTATGAGGAACCACTTATTATGAGAAACTGCACTGTGCTATAAGTGCACTGTATGTCATATGGGCTTTCGTTATGAAACGTGAAAATAAGGAATTAACCACCTGATTAAAAATTACAATAACTCCTACATGATAAACTGTAAGATTTATTAGTATGGCAAAGCCATACCTTGCAAAGTTTGTTTTTAGACCATGACTAGGGAAGGTTTGCCAACCCTTGTATTAGACTTTCACTTAAGGTGGTGGCACATTCAACATTATATTTTCAGATGTGTGGAACTGGAAGATATGTGGTATGTTTATATGTCAGTACTTAGTATTATATGTTCAGCTGTGTAGATTGACTGAAAAAATAATTTGGTCTGTCTTTGTCACATGTTGTGATTAGAAAGAAAATTGACTATTGCAACATGATCATCAAAAAACTGCTTTGTTCAACCAGTCTGTTTTTGCTAGAGCAGCATGCCTACTTTCCACATGTTGTGAACATTTTAATGTGCAGATCCGCTCCTCAAAACTTTCAGCAAGCATACTCTGTGTTTTCAAAGACATTGGAACATTCTGATCGCAAGGTTGTTCCAGTCCCAGTGGAAGTGATGTATGATGTCGTAGCTGATATTGACAAATACAAGGAGTTTATACCCTATTGCACAAAGAGTGTTGTTACATCGCAGACATCTAAAACGGCAAAGGCAAGATTGGCTGTTGGTTTTGGACCTATCAAAGAGCAGTATAATTCTGCTTTGCTGTTAAACAGACCATCTTATATTAAATCAATTTGTACTGATGGACAATTGTTCAACATGTTAGACTGCACATGGAAATTCGTTCCTGGTGATAGTCCACAAAGCTGTGTTGTTCAATTTCATATTATTTTTGAATTTAGATCACTAATGTATTCACAGTTGGCAACCATGTTTTTCAATGAAATCGTCAAGAAAATGGTCAATTCTTTTGAGTCAAGGGCAAGAAGTAACTATCAAAAACACCTTGAAACTCATCATAAGCTCCAGTGATCATGACTGCCTCTAAGCTTGTTCACAGTTGGCCTCAACAATGACAACATTTGATTACTTGCTTTTGGAAAGATTCTTCATTTATAATACTCGCTTTTTTCTTTATGCTTCAAAGTAGCGCAAATTGTTCTCTTTACAGTCTACCATAATTACAGACTATATCTAATTTTTATCTTTTTTTAGTGTAACTTGGCATTGAGAAAGCATAAGTTTTGTCAAACTGTGTACGTTTTTATTTCAACATATACTTTACTGAATTACAAGTTAACTTTGAAACCATTAGTTTTATCAACACCAGTAAACTAAATTCCCCCCATGTTTATTTCTAATGTAGAATCTGCATAACTTCAAAGAAGTAGCGAGTACACCGTACATGTTGTAGAAAGCAATGTTTTGTTGTTCGCATCCTAAATCAACAAGCTTGCTTTTGAGTTTCGATATTTTTAAATAGTATTTTTCTCAAGCTTTAGCTTTGTTTGCTGGAAAAAGATTTTATAGAAGCTTGTAACTCTGCTGTCTTATAATTTGAACTAAGATAATTTACAAGTATATTTATTAACAAAGTGTTGTACTGAAGTGAAATGCAATCCAATGCTTGCAACAGATCAATAATTCACTGACATAGTAAACATTTTTCTTGCTGGTATTGTTGAAAAAACTTAGCTTAAATCCTTCAGTGATGTATTGGTAATATTTATTTCAAAAATTGATTGATTTGATTATGATATAGTCAAATCGCTGCAATTAGCTCAACAATGCAAGAGTTTGAGATGCAAAGTTGTTGATGTCTTTGAAGTAGTGTGCAAGTGCAAGAGTTCGATGTAGGATGTGCATTTTGATAAGAAATTATTTATTCATGTTTTTTTTACTGAAATTCATTCAATTTAACAGATCAAAATTTCATGGAGGTTTTATTTCTAATAATCACCTCTTCAAATCTCAGACAAAATTAATTTCAGTTCAGTTAAATCAATTTCTTTTTAATATTATTTTACAAAAAAGTTGACTGTCGCATTTTTTGTAACCAGATTATGGAGCTGATCCTAGTGATGTCACAAAAGATAAATGTATTGCAAAGGTAGGACTAGCCATTGTTAAAGGGTTAAGCATTGAAATTTCATTGTGTTTTCTTGGGCAGTAACATTTTTACTCCTCAGGTTATGATAAAATGTTGTAGTGCATGCTACTTTTCTTTTGAAAGCGAGTGCATGCTTCTGCACTTCCATAGAAAGAAGTATGGTTACAAGGCTCTTGACCTCATATGCAAGGTTTGTGAAGCGCAGAGCTTTTGTTGGACCAGTATTGACTGCAGGTAACTTTGTGGCAACTTCACCCCACTGGTTGTTTTGAATTGCTGTGTTTATTTCTTTGTGTTGTTTCTAGGAATGCTGAACTTTGCAGGAGATATCATTGCTCAGAAGATTGAAAACCATCCCACTGGTTATGATTTCAAACGAACCATTGTTATGTCAGCTTGTGGATTCTTTTATTTTGTATGGGAATTTTTGCACGTATCTCACATTGTGTAACATATTAGATACCAATGCAGTGTGGGGATTTGTTTGCAATTGGGCCTGTGATTAAATTCTGTGACGCCTTTTTTTCAATTCACCTTACAACGGAACTTGATAGCTGTACTATTTTGCATTTTAATGATCATTTTGAAAGTAAAGACAGTACTGTGCTAGCAGTAGTTGTATGTTCATGTTTTTAAATTTTATCACCTGTAGCAAAGCTTTGTGTATTGTGTTGGGTTGCAGTTGATTATTTTGATATCAACCAAGCAACTTCTGCAAAATGTCTTGGATTCTAAATTGACCAAAGTGTTTTGAGAAGCTTCCTTCAAAATATGTATTGCAATGGTGCACTGAGTTCAACTTCTTTCAGCATAATTTATGAACATGTGCAATGTGCATGGTCATGGAGTAAATAAAAAGTTGTAGCAGTATGATAATAAAAATTACAACGTGCAACCTATTTTGAATACTTTTCTCCCTGTTGTACAAAAAAATTTAACCTCTTATTTTGACAGTTATGTTTGAAACAAAACTTTGGGATAGGTAATGCAATTACTGCACTATTATAAAACATGGAAGACAGATTACCTCCCTATTAGTGCAAATAGCAAACTGGTTAACAGGATAATATTTTCAACGAAAACCTGCATGAATGGAAGAATGCCAAAATGCTAGTTATTTGAAACTAGCATTGGTTCATCATCATTTTCCAGAAGTAAACAAGTCTGTGCACTGTTTTGGCTGTATCTGAAAAATTCACTGGCCTGTATGTCCTATTCTCTGCAAAATTTTCAAAAGCTTATATGTGTTGTATATATGCCCATTGAATCAACATCTTGTTTTAATTATATCAGCCATCTATATAAAGTCTACCGGGATTTTTTCATTGGCGTGCAGTTCATGAACCTCAGTTGCTGAATTTCCAAAAACATGAAAATGAAAGAATTCATTCATTTCAGGACGAAACAAGTTCATATTAAAAATTATAAGTATAGAAAAAAAATAATTGAGTTTTTTTGCAGTTGCACTGCAAGAAGGTAAGAACCAAATCCAATTTCACTTCTGCATTGCTGAGTAATGTGCTTACGTGGCTGATTTCTTGCTTATGAAATATTGCAACTGAGTACTTTGTAGCCTTTTGAGTGTTTGTATTATCTTTTACTGATCTGTTTCTTTGTATTTTGTGTGTGGCAGGGACCGATTCTCACTGGTTGGCTACGATTTTTGAAACACTTGAATCTTTCGGTGGTTTCGACTATTATTTTAGATCAGGTCAGGTGAAATGTTTATTATTCAGAATCTGATATCAATTTGAGTTTGGGGAAATTTTCATTGAATGTCCATTTTGCATGATTACCTTAATATGGAGTAAGTTCCTGGTCAGGTCTGCTTTACTTGAACGTCCCTTAAGTTAAAAACAAGCATTTCTTACCAAAACAATCTGATGTCAATTTGCAAGCGACAGATTATTTCTCTTAAGAGTGGCACTTTAAGGTACGCTGGATATCAACTGCTGTGCATGCCTAAGAACATTATAGATCTACAATAGCAGGTTTTTCAAAGGTGTTTTAGGGACCTGGTTTGGGTCCCCAGAATTGAAAATCGGGTCCCTAGAATCAGAGAAAATTGGGTCCCTAGAATCCAAAAAATCGGGTCCCTACAGGTCCATACCAGGTTCCTAGCATTGTCCTTAAAAAAACCCTGACAATAGTGATAAAGCACTTCAGCCTTAGTTTGGAAATCTTTTACTGCACACTTTTGCTTCTGTACAGACATTGGCATCACCAGTTATCACAGGAGGTTTTCTGTTCGTTCATCCTGTGCTGTCAGGAAAACATGTTGGTGAAGCTGCTGCCATTGTCAAGGATTCTTTTGTCCCCACCATGAAAGTTGCGTGGGCAGTAAGTTTCTGATCTGTCACGCTGTAAAAGGCTCTCTGCTTTAAATAGAAGTTTACTTGTTGCATGTTTGTTTGATTGATGATCACGTTCGTTTCATTGCATTGTGACTTGTTGCATTCCTGACTTTACATTGCCAAGAAAAAGCCAGATGAGTTGCCAGTGATCTAAAGCTGGAAGCCCTGTAGCTGTGATTCACTCAACACGTTGGTGGCATGTTAGAGGTTGAACAGTCAGAGAGACAGTTGAACTGTTTGAATGATAAACTATTTTTACTAAATGTGCACAGCCAAATGGGTCTGGTATTTACAAACATTGAAATTGAACTTGATTTGAATCAAAATCGTTCGGTTGCTACTGTGAAGCAAACAGATCCCAGCAAAAGCACGTGGAAATACCAAGGTAAATCTGATCTGAATCATTATGATAGTAACCACAGTGGCTTCAAGTTACTTCTTCAGGAAACACAGTGATCTGATCTGCCAATCAGATAGCTGCATTTTTGAAGTAGTTTGATAAAACTGTTGTGGTGCCTTTCATTACAACTCGGACTATATTCGCCTTAGCAAATGGCTCGATTCGTCACGAGTCCTGCATCTTGACGACTCATATTTTTTCAGTTAAAAAGCTCGTGTGCATAATTCAAAACTCCATGGTGACTCATTGCGAAAGTTCCAATAATATTGACTCGTCACATCGAGGAATCTCACAGCTTAATGACTCATTTCGAGCCATTTACTGACAAAAAAAGCCGGGTCATTTCAAATTTCTAATAAACACGAATCAACTGACTGACATGAGTCGTCACATGCCTGGCAGGCTGAATATTGACCTGGTATTCCTCACATGTGACATTTTTGTATGGTCTCAGGTGTGGATACCGGTCCAGACGATCAACTTCTCATTCGTTCCGTTTGAGTACAGGTGTGTGTCAAGTCAGGGATTCTCAACTGGGTAGTCGCGGACAGTTTGCAAAGAACAAATAAATTTTCAGAAAATGTTGATGCTGATCTGATTTTGTATTCGTGTTTCTCTCAAGAAAGTTAGAAAAGGACACTCGTCAGACGCGCACAGCATTATCGTCACCACGATTTGCACCATTTCTTGCTTGCATAGCACTACTCGTTTGCTAGAAATATATCTGTATTTTATAAATGTGGGTCGCCACGTGATCGCCATGGGAAAATATTATTCCCGGACAAACCAGTTGAGAACCCTGATTTAAGTAAAGCAAAACAGTAAACAAAACCGGTGTTTTCCTCTAATTTGTGGTAGACTTTCTTGATTGTTTCAGGAAATTCGTGTAACACTTGGTGAAACTTACTTTTTGTATACAGTACTATACTTTCCGTGCGTAACAGCTAGTTTTCATCTTCAGCCCTGTAATGTAGATTCGATGTGGCAAAACAAAGGTGACCTAGGAACAATGTTGTTCAGCAGGGCCTGTATAGTAGTTACCATCCAAGGTCAGACGAGTGTTTGATGTCTAAGCCAGTAAGGCAAGGAATCCATGTCGATTTTAAGCAATTGTTGTTTTTGGTTGTAGTTGTAAGAAAAAGTAGATAATTTAATGGTTCGTCTGTGGTGGAGAATTTTTATATTAGGGCTAACTCGCTGAAGATCACACAACTCGCTTTGTTTTAATAATGCAAAAATCACTTTTCTATTTTCGGACTGTTCCAAGCTTCACAACTTTGAGTTGCAACTGTCTGACCACCTCTACCCTGTCACGATTTTACGTTTTGATGCCGCAACCTGAGTTTTAGAAAGGATTGTTGCGTCTTCTGGTCTGCAAAACACGTCATTCACTTTGTAGCAAGTTGCGTTTTTATTAACTATTATCTGCATTTTCTTGGTCTGCATTAAAAAATCATCTCAGAATGGTGAAGCTGCTAAGATATCACCGCGTGTCACGAATGAACCATTTGTCCGTTTTGGATATTTCGGTGGCATAAACGAATCTGTTCGACCGCAGCTCCTTGCATCGCGCGCTTTTACAACTCCAATATACTTTATTCCCATTGCAAACGTCATGTTTATCGCAGAATATCCAAAATTTGTGGTTTGTATCCGCTTTCGCTTTGTCTGTCAGTGGTAATTTTTCCAATAAACATGCCCTCTTCGAATAAAGAAACGTTTACTGTATTGTTCTTTTTTAATTTTCGGGTCATCGACTCCCTGAACTGAGTTACCACTGATAGCTTCGCGGGCTAGATGCTAGCAAGCGGATGACGTCTTGACCTCCACATGCTTTCGAACAAGTTGTCGACGTTTCAGTCGCCGTGCCCTTGACAATCGTCTTGTGTGCTTGATCTCCACCCAGCCTGCCGTCTACCAACATCACAGCGCAAATAAATAAATGTAAACTGACTATTAGTCAGTGTTAAGGCTAAAGCTATGCAAGATTTGCGACATGTGCAAGAGCAGTGGGTGCGCATGCCATTGAGAAAACCCAGGCGCATTGACGCAAACAGGGCGTCATTTCCTGTGCATTTAATTTACGTAACCTCCGTCCAGGTGTTTAAGAAAACCAAATACCTGCCCTAGGGTCTTTGGCATTAACTGGCCAGTAAACTGAACAACGCAATTTTTGGGAAAGAAAACATCAAAAAACAATTAGAAGCTCCAGGTTTGCGGTAAGCTTTCGAGGAATCAACCGACAGGGCTCTCCTTTTACGATGATTTAAACTTGCATTTATCTGTATTAAAGTAGGGTACGTCAAATCGATTTCCTTTCAAAAAAATTTGCCGATTGATTCACTTGTTTGTCACCTATGCGGAGACTTCCTACCGCATGCGTATCTTATGGAAAACTTTTATGTGGTGTGAAACCACCGTACTGTTTGTTGGATACCTTATAATGATGCCACTACGAAACAAACTTATTTTTTGTAGTGCCGTAGTAATCAAGCCGCATGTGCTTTTGCAGTCGCTATGCCGATAGCAGCATGCTACTTTTCAGTTCTCACATACCATTGTTTTCCGACAGGATGCTTTACATTCAGAGCGTGGCTCTTGTGTGGAACGCGTTCCTAAGTTGCCGATCCAATCATTCTTTAAGACAGCAAGCAAGCCGCAACGAGAAGCAAGTGGCCTAGTCTGGTGGACGGCGGAGCAAGAGGGATTGGGGTTCAGGACTCCCCCACTACTTTTCAAGGAATGGCCCGAGATACAAGTGTCCCACACTATTTCACTGCATTTTTAGTTTTTTTCGTTGAAGTACATCATTTTCAAAATTTTGCCGAGTTCCTGTTCTGCGTAAGTCACGCTGTTTTTATTTCAATCTTGTTATATCGCTATACCGTACGCGCGTCCTTTGGTCTTTCACCAGTGGCTTGATACAAAACATCTCTGTGACAAACTAATGAACGGTCAGTTCGTGGTGAGGAAGTTCGGTCTGGTCTTGTGCACAGTTAAACTTTGAAATGCTGCGTACTAGCAAATACACGTTACTCGCTCCAAGAACTTGGCGCCCAGAGTGTAGAGATATAAAGTCGTACGAACGGATGTGACGAAAACATTTGTGGAAAGTTCTTTGATATTGCGGTCAGTATTCGAAAATGAGTACTGTTCTTGTTTACTCGAAATGAGTTTTTCTACCGCAAATTTGTTTCATGGAGAGCCATGTACCTTTTAGAGTTAGTGGTACTGACAAAATAAGAAAATTTCTACGATAAAATCACTGAGCATAGACGTGCGTTTTCGCGTTTCAAATCTTGTGCATAAAAGGACATTCCGAGTTTGCGTGATCACCAATGGCGTCACACAACCATGATCTCATTAGTACGCATTTATCGGGCCCCGAATATTAAGTTCGTTCCGCAGCCCTTGTTTTGCCATCACTTCCTTCAAATGCTCATTGACACGTCTCATGTCTATTTTGCTGGTTCCACTTTTTCGTGCGAATTTCATCGATGATACCGCGGAGTAGGAATGTATCATGTCGAAATTTAGCGCTCCGTGAAGTTTTATCAAATCTCGTGAATCAAGAGCGTGTTTAAATGAGCGACATCAACAACTGCATCCAGTCTTTTGGACCAGCGAGAACCTCAATAATGTTACAGGGTAAAAGCTTCCATGCTTCGTAAAATCAACAGCGGCGCTCACCTCCGCTGGTGTTGGTGCATACCTGAGAGAACATTCTCTTGTGTTGGCCACTGTATCATGCATACGTTTGTGCCTGGCTGGTTTCGCCTACACCGAATGTATCGAAGGCTTATAACGCTGTGACGGTCGGTTCAATCCGATATCATGGAGTATAGCACGTACTGAAGACTTTCTGCTGTAATCATTATTTCTAAAGGGCGTTGCCTGGTTTCCCCTGCCTGTACTTCCTCTAGCCTGGATCGCTAGATATATGTCGCCCCTGTGCTGCTGTTGTGGCTGTTTGAACGTCATCTGTGAGTTGGTGTATTCGCTTCTAGCACTGTTTTGTGCTGGTTGCCAATCTCCGTGCTACTGTTCTTTCTTTCATACGTTTCGTTTTCGCTGCCATCGTGGCGTTCCACTTGCAATCTTTTCACTCTGCTGCTGCTAAATTTCCTGCACAGATTCAACAACCTTCTTTCTGTATTTTTTCAATTCGATCGTTGAATATCCAGCCCTGCTTATTTAATTCTTGAAGCTTCAAAATCGCAATTAACAGCTGCTTCTACGCTCTGACGCTGGTTCTTCGTGGATTTGTTTTGACTTTGGCAGTTTCGTCAGAAGTCCGGCCTCGCAGTAACTAACTACGCTTATGAAATCTATCCTCCAGTTTGCTTTAAACGTTGAAACAAGTTTTTATGAAAGTTTAGCGTATGTATTGCGGCTACAACTATTTTTGAACGATTTTGCCGTTCTTGCTTGGCCTAACTCAAACCCAAGCGTGGATATAGAGCTTCCCTCAAAAGTTGAGTTTACTGTTTTTTTTTTCTAACATGTGCCACATTTGAAAAACGTCCTGCATTGCATAGAAAGCTTCCATCAAATAAACATTGATCTGTGAATGTTTTGAAATTAACGGGGTCGAAAAATTTTTCAACCGACGGTAAAGGAAACGTTCTGTGATAGTTGGACTGCAACCAGTGGTGTAATGCGGCGTGCTCCCTACCTCAGCTTCTTTCTGAGCCTCGTGAGTCAAAGACGAATGAACAAGTGCTTGTGTGAGAATGGCTGACACTTTAGCCCAGTGGTTCCCAACGTGGCAGGATATTGATATTTAAAGGGGACATTGGAGCCGACTAATGAGGTCTGAACCCAAACTTTCGAATTTGATTTTTTATTTCATATTTCTTTTTCATGGATGCTGAGTTCTTCGGAAGATTGTTCAAACAAATTTATTGGCGTTTAAGGTTCTTAGCTAAAACGGAGTTAGATTTATATATCACCAGCTGAAACGGAGTTAGATTTAGGGTGACCCAAAAAGATGCGTACCCATATTTTGTTCGATAAAAAACCCATTTTTTAACGAATGTCTTTTCTGTTGCAGGACGTGATAGGTGAATCTATGGATGATTGTTTGCAGCTATAGTTGCCCCAAAAATGTCTTGGACAAATCAGCAGAAGATATTCTCCCT
>Ga0210059_1012656_pt1 | contig 12709 bp, 9 predicted proteins | sample Ectturendosymbi2_FD_188042 | JGI IMG/M metagenome (GOLD analysis project Ga0210059, IMG submission 188042) | Ecteinascidia turbinata endosymbiont from Florida, USA - Sample 2 (SPAdes) (version 2) | ecosystem: Host-associated > Tunicates > Ascidians > Unclassified | place: Key West, Florida...
ATTTTCGCTGTATAATCTTTGATAGAATTCATGCGCTGTTTCTAATATTTCTTTTGTTTCGGAATGTAATTTCCCATGGGAGTCGCTAAGCGCTTCGATTGTTGTGTTGGTTCTTGTTTTGGAAAATTGATCAAAGAATTCTTTTGACCCAAGCGCAAAGTCTCCTTTTGCTATTGCTTGCGCTCTGTATTTTCTTCGTGTTTTGTAGTTGGATTTTCGACATTTCTTTTTTCATGGCATAGAAAATTGGAAGTAATTCTGGTTTGTCTGGTAGATTTTCCCATACCTTTTGGAGATTTGTCGGTGCGCGTTTCGTCTGGCGTATTTTTTGTTTGTGTATTTAATTCTCGACTTTATGTGTAACCACTAGTCAATTTTGTTTGCGAATAGAATCGGGTGTAAGGTTCGCCATTTTGTCCAGCGCTTTTTTAGTTAGTTTTGAAAGGACTGTAAGTCATAGATTTTGGTGTTGTTCTTCCAGATTCCTTTTCCTCTTTGTGTATTTTGTATATTTTTTATCTGTAAGACAACTATGTCATGATCGGATAATGTGCTGGAAATGGTGAGTTGGTTGGATGGATTGATTTCTCTGCTGATATGGAATCGATCCAATCTGGAATGTGAAGTGCCTTGCCGTCTGGTGTAGGTTCTCGCGTCTCGATACAAGTCCCGGTATGCGTCAGTTAATTGGAAAAAATTGCACAGCGAGATCAGCGCTTTACGCCTTTCTGCGTTGTCACCAGGTGGAAGTCGGTCGATGTTTGGTTGATCTACCACTTTGAAGTCACCGGCCATGACTACTGGAAGACTAGAGATTGTGTATGGATATAGACTGTCAAAGATTTCGTTTTTTGCTGAGTTTTTTTCTACTGGCACATAAATGTTTATAAGATGGAGGTCGACAAAGTGTATAGAAACGTCGGCTGTTAAGATTCTGCCTTCTAGATCTTTTTTCACTGTGTTGACTTTGATGTTAGGGTCGTTTATGAATATTTCTACTCCATTTCTTGGGTATGATGTGGTGTTTTTTGCCGAGTTGAAATCTACAGTGCGGGGCGCCCATTCCCGTGCCCAAATCGCCTCGTCTTCTGGTTTACTGTGCGTTTCTTGTGTTAAAATAATCTGCGCGGGCAGTCTACGAAAAATCTCAAACAGTGCAGTTCGTCTTATCGAGTTCGCCATTCCGGTGCAGTTAAAGGTTATTATCTTTACGTCAGCCATTTTAACATTGGTCAGAATATAGGAAACACACAGTACACAATCACAATTCGAGAAATAGATCGAAGAAACACAATCAGAATGTGAAATCCAATACTGGCAGCAGTCTTTGGCACGCTAAGCAGTGTGCCGCGTTGTTTTCTTTTGAGCTAAAGATTTTATTACAGATACATCTTATATGAAATCTCTCGCAAGCGCATTTTAAGGTTTCTCCAACCTTTACTTGTTGAAGGCATCGTTCGCCGCAGGGGCTTAGTGGCGATTGCGGTTCAGTTTCTAGTTTTTTAGTCGACACCTCTTCAGTAGAAGAGTCTGGAGACAGGGTTTGTTTGGACCCGTTACCGTTTTTGGCGTTGCTTGCTTCGCTGATGTTCCTGTTGTTTTCTTGTCCGGTCGATGAGGTCGCTGGTTGAGCTGAGGTCGTTCCTTTATCTTTTGCTGGTATTTCTTTTCTCATAGGCGTGATTGCGGACAACTCGTCTTCTAGTTGCTAGCTGTATCTATCCAGTTCGATATCTGATGTATTCATGCTATCTTCAGGTATCATCTCGTCTGGTTGTTGGTTGTTCTGTTGTTCTTCCATTGAAGAATCTTTTCTTTGTTCGCTTATGATTATCGTTGCGGTTGACGTTTTTTCGGAGATGGTCGGCGTGGTGACCGCGTTTGGTCAGACGTATCTCAAATGCCCGAAGCCTTTGCACAAAAAACACTGCGCTGGTTGCCCCGAGTATTCTACAAGGAAAACCATTTCATCCAATCGGACCATTGGTGCAATAGGGTGTTGTTTCAAGTCATCTGTTTTTAGGCGATAGAGTCGTCTCCCATCGGCTATTCCGTATCTGACCTTCATTATGCGGTGTTCGTAAATTTTGCCATGGTGTCTTTCAATTGCAGCGACTATCTTTTGATTAGGGAAACGCTCTGGAATCCAGTGTATTTTGACATCGGTATAATCCGAGAGTACTAGCCTTGCACATTCGACGTCTCTGTGGCATTCCAGTGCGGCAGATAGTTGCTTGGCTTGATTTTTTGTTTGGCAGGTGAAGAACACCATTCCGCCTCTTCTTTCAACTATGCTCTCAACATTTTTGAAGGGAAACTTGATTTTGTTGAGCATATCGTAAATGTACTGTCTCGTTCGTTTTTGCGGAAATTTTGCCACAACTTCAGTTTCTCTTGAGAAACCTAGCGATTCTTCTGTCTGGTTCGCTTTTTCATTGTTAAAAGCTCCATCATTTTGCAACACTCTACTGTATGATTGCCTGCTAGTACTGGCCATCTCCATGGTCTTTCGTAGCCGTCTGAAACACTGAGACAAGTAAGATCTGGCTCTGACTTGAAACGAGCTCTAGCCAAAGCTTTGGAAATACAATTTCACAGACCTAGACTTTTTCTCAGAGATTATTCCACGAAATATTAAAGTAATCAGCAGCAGTAAATGGCAATGGGAATTCCGAAACGGTTTTCGGCAAGTCAAATTGTCAAAACATTCTCGTCTTGAACTTTCTTTGACCCGATTCTAATCTTTGCGATGCGATATCAAAAGCTGATAGCCCGATTGAATTACGCGGGTTTTTATTACTTTCGTTTGTTGTTTGTTTCTGTTGATGAACAATTTTTTTCGTTTTTAACAGGTTTCATAGTATGACTAAAAAGTTGTGAGGCCAGCTTACTCAGCGGTAACTGACAAAGTGGCCCGCGATAGCAAATAGGTTCGTCACCCCTGTCTTAGATTTAGTGTGTTCGCCATCTGATCGCTAAATTTATATCGGAAAAATAATTCGAAAACGGGAAAACAAATCTTTTCACTTTTTCAAACTGTTCCGGTCAGATTTTTGACCGCGGTAAAATGTCACAGCCTTTTTTTAAGCGTGCAGACACTAAAACTGATATAATATCAAAAGTTTCCGATATCAGAAAAATCCATCTGTGTTTCAATTTATACGTTATTCCGCTTGTTACACAATGCTCTAATTTCACAAATGCCAAAATTAGTCTTTCACACGATGCATACCAACTGATAGTGCCTTCGAACTTCACGATTATCTTTAAACAATGAAACAACAGCCGGAAACACATCTTTCAAATCTACCTGTTGTACTTCTTTCCCAAGTAGCTGAAAACTAAAACTAGCGGAAGGTTGCATGCTTGAAAAACCACAATTAGTGACGCTGCCCTCTTCGCATTCACTTGGAATTGCTTCTCTATGGTGGTGAGCGCCCCTCTCCCAACAGCTCCGGTTGTTAGCTAGAAGTGAAAATCACGAGGGCGGTTGGTGCATAGATCGTAATTGCGCTAGTGCAGCTGACAATAATCTAAAGGAAACATTTCCTTGTCTTTCTAGTTCTGTAGGTGAAACTGAATTACAACTTCCATGTCTTCTTCACGGATTTTCTTCTATTGTTTTCCATCCGTGCGGTTGTCACACACTGGGTTTCAAAGAAATGGATAACGTTTTTTCTAACAAATATCTAGATAAATCAAGCACTTTCAAATACGTTCTACCCAGGCCCGTAACCAGGGGGGCGCAGGGGGGACGAAGACCCCATGGAAAAATTTTCGCCCCCCCTGGAAAAATGTGTTGGATATAGTTTGAGACTATTGGACATAGTTCAAAAATTATTTGCCCCTCTTAGAAAACTCTTCGCCCCTCCTGGTGTCCCAAGCTGGTTACTGGCCTGGTTCTACCATGCTTATCAAATAACCCAAGAGGCCAGACATGGAAAGATAATGGGAAAGAGAGATAAGAAAGGGAATTGTAAACGGCCGTGTTGTACTATATCTAATATGTTGGTGTATTGTATAAAGACAAACATTATGCTAGTAACCAAACTCTATGTATGTTGTATCACAGCTTAAATTCTCGAGTATAATATGGAACTATTGGCTGTGGAAGAGCAGCCTCATGACATTTACACCTAATATCGCTTGTTTTAAATTGCACGATGAGATGTTTGAACACATACGAAATTGCGACTAGTAAAGTTACTAGCATTCATAAAATGCAGAAAATTCTACAACTAAAGAATATTTACAATCTTGAAGTGAGCATCCATGTATAAATACAATAAATGTCAGCTATAGGCTACATTTAGCAATTTTTTGAAACTTATTGCTGATGTTTATTCGTGTAATACAAGACAAACTAAAACTCAGCATTTTGCATTACCAAAATCACGTTCAAATCAGGTGCGAAAATGGTGAGATAAAGTGCAATAAAATGAAAATCTGGTCAGAATTTCTTTAGAAATAAACAAAATAAACCGCAATTGACTCTTTAACAGTGGAAAATAAAAAAGGTCCTACTCGGATAGTAGAAACATTGTTGGTATTCCTTTTCTTGGTGATTGCGTTAACCGAATGCACTGGAGGCTGTTGCTATGAAATAGTTTTATGAAGTATTGCTGTTTGTTGTTGTATTCAGTTTCGTTTTTATTGCGTTCCCAAGCATTGGTCACATACTCACGCATAAAGTAGTGGGTCGCTTTTAGTCTCAAACGCATTGCGAATCATTTGTACACCGAGCAGTAAAAAGAATTTTCGTCACATGAATGAGTCATCCATCGACCGGAAATACATTTCGTAAACACAGGTTTGGACGCTTGTTCTCAGTCTGCTTAAGTTTTGTGACGTCATGGCAGCGGTGCATTCGTCCGTGACACAGGGATAAAGCAGCGTCTTCAGCAACTACATAACTGAGGGGTAAAATTAAAACAAAAGTATTTCACCCAGTTTTCTGCTTTTTTAAACCATTGAAGCTTGAAAAAACAACGTATCACACCGATATGCACAAAGAGAAACAATTACCTCCAGGAAAAGACTAGTACTGAAGCAAACAAGGAAAAAAACGACGTTCTGGAAACACTTCATTTCCTCTTCTTCCTTTGGGAGCTGATGCAGATTTGGGCACGAGTAACTTATCTTTGCTGCAATATCTATCAACCTGCGAAAAAGTAATCCAAGTCAAGTTTTATGTTGCAAGATAAAGGAGGCAAAAAAGTCAGAAATAACAATCCTCATGAGTTGATCTGTGGGGTGTTTTGAACAACTAACGCACATCTAGTTTCGTGTCTTTTGTTAGGAGTAAGACAAGCAAAACGTTTCAAGCAGATTGAAAAGAGCAATTGCAATGTGACGGATTATGTAATATGCAAGTTCTTTAAAAAGATGCTGCAGTGCACATAGATATCTTAGAAAGAAAACTCTACAGCAGTTTGTTTGCAATTGCGTTCACAGAAATCCACTACTTTGTTATTTTGAAGTCTGAACGCATACCTTATAACTTTCCAAACAGATTTTTCAGTAAATAAACTTAGTTTCGCCTCCATAAAGAGGCATAACGTCATTGCAAGTAACACCCGTAAATCCTCAGGTCAGAGCGCCATTGCACTGCTTGTAGCTGGAGTTCTGGACAGGTTAAACCATTACAGAAAATAAATGTGCATGACTTCGATTTGACCTCACTTGGGAGAATCTCTGCGCTACAAACTGCTTGTTGCAACCTCAGGATTTCGTCACAATTGACTGGTGGAAAAAAAGACGAAAAATCTGACGTTTTCTGCAATAAAATAACCAATGCAAAATGGTGACTTTTCTGTTAAAGACATTTTTGCATTCATCTTAAATCTGATATTACCCGCAATCACGTATTTTCAGCAACTATGTCCTCAGAAAATAAACAGGACGACGCACAAACAGGTTTCAACCAAAAGAGCTCTCTGTATCTTTTGATCAGCACTTGAGGACCCTGCTCCTGAAAGCTTAAAACAGAAGGCTCAATTTATTTATGTTTAAAATTAGAGATCACTGTTAAGTTTATGCCAAACAACACACTGCATCAGTTTGCACTTCACACTTAAAAAAGCTGCAGTTTACCCTGAGCATTACGTCATAATTTCGTGAATGACGTTTTGAACAAACAAGCCTTAAAACCAATAATGTTGCAAGGTTCACGAGAGATTGTCATACACATTTCCGAAACGTGAAGATGCCAAGGCTGTCGTCTAATCATCGAGAAAATAACTTTGAATTAGGCTGTTTCTTAAATAACCATCTGCATCACCAGAATCAAGAGATTGTCCTAATTCAACAACGCTTGAAACATATGCATGCAAAAGCAATGAAAACTTTGTTTAAGTCTAATCTAAAAACGGGTAATTGGCTTCGGACTGGTTGGTTGGTATTCTCCACACGTTTGCAAAGTTAATGCCGACAAGTGTTACCATGTGAAACAAAGAGCATGCATTGCACATATATTTTCTGCCTTTGAAATATAGGCTAAGTTCTGGTATTGACCACTTTCAAATATGAAAAAAAATTGAGCTTAAAGTATATTTCAAGCTTTCCAGGCCTGGCCATTTCCAGATGGATAATAAATACTACATGAGCTTGAAACAACACGCCTCTGAAGCAGGTATTTCTTGAAGTCGCCAGACACGAAAGCGGGCCCATTTAGGGTATGTACGAAACCTGCTATAAAGCAAATAGTTTATCGAGACAGCGTATGACTGTTTCCGCTGTCATATTCTTACACGGGAATGCAAAAAAGGAATCGAGAGTACTCGTTTATTCCAATCAGCAGTTAAGTGTTACTGCTTCTCGACGGAAGCTGTCCCTTGAAGTCTAGACTAAGACGTTCCATAGGCCTCATGCTTTGACCAAGGCTGCTGAAACACTGAGGAAATAACGCGGTTTCACTTCCGCGCATGTTTTACAGTTCGACACAACTTTCCGCACGTCGGTGATGGAAAAGGACAAGTTTTTCGTTCGTATGAAGTACAGCAATCTGGTTACTCCAGGATGACTCAAATTTCTGTGCAATTCTTCTCCTCACAAGCAGAGTAATGCAACTCGCTGCCTTGAAGCGCACGGGACATAAAAGCGACGGTACGACCCTCTTGGTTTAAGGTGGCTGAAATAGTGTCATCGGAAACATCGCATTCACCAACAACGGCACAGATTCATCTACTGAATTGAGAGCAACATTTTAAGGTGCAGTCAGAGACTTGAATGCAATCAACGAATCACCTGCTAACGGGAATTTCTCTGCAGTAGCACGAATCCGGTGTCATGCGAAATTTCTGACTTCACGCCATGTGCGCATGCACAGAGTAATATTTTACATATCAAATATGCTGAGAAAACTGATGACTAGGGCTTAGGTTTGGTGTTTAGGTAAGTGTGTCAGGTTAGAGTTGGGCTAAGGTTAGAAAAAGAAAAATAATTGAGGTCTAAGACTAAGTCCAATATTTTTCAGTTGTTATGGTTATTCCAGTACTTTAGCTTGTTGTGGTATCTTAGATCTAACCAAAAAGTTTTAATTTACACAACACACATCAAAAAAGTAATCGCCAAACGTAATTTCTTTATCCTGAGAATCAAAATAACTGACAAATAACAATAGGTCAGAAATTTCGCAGGGGTCAGAAATTTCGCTTGACACCGGGCCCTATAGTCAAACCGTCCAATCCACTTCGCGAATTAGCAAAACATTTCGAGAACACGGCTGAAGCGACTTACAACAGGTAGGAGGTGGAACTCTTTGAAGGTACGTAAGGGTTCTGGGTCAGGCTTGACAATCCCGTTTCCGACAACATGCCTAAGAATCTGAATGTTCAATTTCGTAGAAATGTTTTTGTCCTCATTCAGCGGAAACCTTCTGCGACCGATTGCTTCGAGGAAGCGTGGTAACTCATCAACGCAAATCACAGCGCGGCAGTCCACCGAAATTGTGATTTAAATGACATCTATCCAAATTTTCAACTGAGATACGGGTTATATGTACCCAAAGGATTAAACCCTACATCAAGATGTTCAAACGTGTGCTGCAAAAACATGACTTGAAGCTGTAGGCAATTCAAGCGCGGGTTTTTGTCTCACGTGACGAAGTTCTTTGGATTTCCTCCGGAGAAAATCATGCGACAGTTGTTGAAGTTGGTTAATATAAGCATGCATTGTTCACGTAAGCAGGAATTGTGGATTGTGACGCACAGCTTCGAAGAAACGGGAATGCAGAGGGGAAGCTGTAAAACGATTTATGGTACTTTGAAAGTAATAGATAAAGCAAACTAAAATGCTCTTCAATTCAAACAGCCTTTGCTTTCAAGAAGTTCACCACATGTTGTTGCGAAAAATAAAGGGTCGTTTCAACCTTGCAATTTGTTGTAGACTTTATGAAAGTCAAGCATTCGGAAGAAACGTTTGTGTTTTTTGATGGCTTCTCTGCAATTTCGAAATAATTTTCATTTTGTTGATAAAATTGGTTTAGAAAGTTTCATAGAAGTTGTATATTTTTATCAAACGTAAAATTGTGTACCAAGAAATTTGATGCACTTTCAATAATAGCTTAAAATACCTACTTAATGACCAAACTGTATACCGTGTTCAAAATAATATCGTGGGTGGATGAGCCTTGCACATGTTAGAACCAAGCGAATGCAGGCTCCCGAAATTGGTGAATAATGGACATTTCCTGCAACCTCTCTATAGCACAGTCGTCTTGGGTCCACTGATGCCAATAAACATGCATGCAGAGGAGTCAAGATGGTGAAAGCTGCCAATCATTCCTCCTCCTTGATCATCAGTTGCGCAAGTTCTGATCAACGCTTTGTTTCCTTTATCCCAAAACACCTGTGGCGGGGTGTCGGGGGCAGGTCTTGGTTTAGACTGGTGGGCTCTAGTCTGTTACTCCCACGTAGGTGGCTCAGGTCAGATGGTCGTTGGAGTTGTGGACAGGAACAGCAAGCTCCCTCGGCAGCTCCTTGGGTGACTTAGTTGCTCCTGAAAGCTTAAAAAAATCCATTCAGGATAGGGTGCGCCATTCGCACGAAGCTGCTTCAGAAGTTTCTCGAATCTCCAGCAGCATTCTCCGAAAGTATGATGACTCTGATAATTTCCTTTCACAAAACATCGATATGCCACCTTCATCAGCACGTACCCTCCGACATTATCATCCGACGATGAGACTAAATATTACTACTACGAGATGCTACGCTAATACGAGTACCTCGTAGGGACAAGCTCATCGGAATTCGAGATTTCAATGCAAGAGTTGGTTCAGTTTCTACGATCTGGAGAAACGTTTTAGGCACATACGGTGTGAGTAACATTAACAGCAACGGCCATTGGCTTTTTAGCATCTTAATATCATGGTGACTAATTTTTTTGTCGAGAAAGAGCCCTTTTAAAAAATATTGAAGCAAATGGAAACTTATCTGTGGTGTTTTGCTCCATAGTTCAAATTTGCTGTAAGCCTGGAACTTCCAGCACGATTTAATGCATTTGGAGGTAGATCTAAATGTCAGAATAAATTTATGAAATGTTTTTGCTAAAAGTGTACGTTTCGTTGTGTGTCTTGCTGAACGTACATGCAAAAACAAACAAAACGTTTGCGTTATATTTTCTCTACGAATAAAAGCAAAAGATGCTCAACAGGCGAAATATGCACCACATACTTAGAAAATATTATAGTGTCTGATTCCACGCTGTGGAAGGATTCCTTTCGGTAGATACCGTTCGATTTTCTTTCTGCATACATTTGTTGGGTTTCTGATCTTGAGCCTCCGCTCAAAAACCTCTAATTACACTCAATCTTAAATTGTCTCATTTCCTGATTTGTTTTAATGAATAAAAAGCTTTCTGAGTCAGAGATATTGTCAAAACCGCAAACAGATCGTTGTTCTTTGACTAATTTTTTTTCACAGGGATACAGCAATGTCTTCAACAATTACGTAACTGAAGGGAGAAATTGTGAAAAGATTTGTTTCACCCAGTTTTCGTCTTTTATAAACTCCGTGAAGCTATCAAAATACCACTTGTAACACCGATATGCACAAAGAGAAACAATTACCTCCAGGAAAAGAGTAACACTAGAGCAAACAAGAACAAAACAATGCTTTAGAAACACTTCATTATCTCTTCTTGCTTTGAGTGATAATGCAAATTTGGGCACAAGTAATTTATGTTTGCTGCAATATCTGTCAACCTGCGAAAACGTAAACCAAGACAAGTTTTTTGTTACAAGATAAGGATAGCAGAAAAGTCAGAAATAACAACCTTCACGAGCTGACTTACGGAGGGCATGATAGAGTTTCGTGTGTTTTTGTTAGGAGTAAGAAGCAATACATTTTAAAAAAAGGTTTCAAGGGAATTGAAAGAAAGCGTTACAATGTGACAGATTATGTAATATGTAGATTTTTTTAAACGACGCTGCAGTGCACATAGGTATCTTTGAAAGAAAACTTAACAGCAGTTTTTTATACTTTTTTTCATAAAAATCCACCACTTCGTTACTTTTTTTAACAAAAATCCACCAAGTCTAAACGCATAACTTCTAACCCTCCAAATAGTTTTTCAGTAAATAAAACTTAGTTTCGCCTTCTCTAAAGAGGCACATCACTGCAACTAACACCCGCAAACCCTCAAGCCATCGCTCCATTACACTGCTTGTAGCTGGGGTTCTGAAATAGTTAAATCATTTTTAAATGATACATCTGCATGATTTCGATTTGACCTCACTTGGGAGCGATGTCTGCGCTAACAAATGCTCAGGCAACCTCAGGATTTCAGCACAATTAACTGGTGTATAAAACAGGAAAAAATTTGACGTTTTTCTCAAATAAAGTAACTGATGGCAGATTGCAACTTTTCTTTTAAAGACATTTTTGCATTCATCTTTAATCTGACATGCCCGGCAATCACGTATTTTCAGCAACTATTGTCCTCAGAAAATAAAAATACGAACACGCACAAACAGGTTACAAACAAAGGAGCTCTCTCTATCTTTTGACCAGCACTTGAGGACCCTGTTCCTCAAAGCTTAAAACAAAAGGCTCAAAGTATTTGCATTTAAAATTAGAGATCACTGTTAAGTCTATGCCAAACAACATACTCTGCATTGGTTTACACTTCACAGTTAAGTTCGTTGCATTTTACCCCGAGCATTACGTCATAACTTCGTGAATGAAGTTTTTAACAGAAGCCTAAAATCATAATGTTGCGCAGTTCATGAGAGATTTAATACACATTTTGTAAACGTGAAGATGCCAAGGCTCTCGTCTAATCATCCTGAGAATCGCTTTGAATTAGACTGTTTCTTTAAATAACAAACTGCATTACCGCAATCACGAAATAGTCTAAGATCGTAATCCTATCAACATCTTGTTTAAGTCTAATATAAAAGTAAGTCATTGGCCTCGTTGTTTGTTATTCTCCACACATTTGCAAAGTAAACGCCTGCAAGTGCTACCATGTAAAACAAAGAGCATTGCATACACTTTCTGTTTGTGAAATATAGGCCAAGATCTGGTTCTGAGAACTTTTACTATGAGAACTATTTGAGCTTACAGGTTTTTCAAGCTCACGCAGTTTCAACGTCTTCAACGCCTTTTTCGGGAACTCCACCTTGAAACCTTCTGTTTCAACCCATGCTGACGCTTTAAATTAACGTTTATCTTGAACCACGCCAATGGATCACCTACTTTTGACTGCTCTCTAGATTTTATAAAAAACGTAAAAACGTCCAGAACAAAAACAATATAACGTTTTCTTAGTTTTTCACTCCTGGCAATTTATCTTTTTTCTATGTGTGTTTATTTAATTTACTTCGCACTTGTTTGTTTTTGGTAGAAAAACCTCCACGAAACGTTTTCAGTTTTGGAAGTGCTGCAAATTGTTGATACGCCTTTGACCCGTTTCTAGGCATAGCCTCGAGTGTTTCTACGCACGTCTCGTCTCACTATTTGGAGTTGTTTGGACAAACTTAAAGATCACATGAGCGATATCAGCAAGCACCTACCTCATCAGTGCGTCAGGCAGCCAAGCAGATTAAACCGGTTCTATAATTCAACGCCGCTAGTTAAATTTGCAAATTAAAAGCCGCAAATTCTAAGTTAAGAATCGTAATTGTAGCGTCACACGAAGAAAATAATGGACTACAAAGTTCTTCTCAAATCGATTCTAGTCTGTCAGTTAGTCTGCTGGCACAGGTTTCCCCACACTGTGTGCCGCGTCACACCACTGTGCTTCGGAAAAAAACTGAAGTGTGGCGTGACAGTTTCATGTTTTGACAAAACAGCTTATATATTGTTTGGCTCATGTTGCACTGCTTTGCATTTCAACTAAGCTTTTAATCTTAAAGTAACTTTTTTGCTATGATGGTCACGCATCATGTTCAGAAACAACAAAGCGTAAAATCCTGAAACAGAATATATCACGTCACAAGTGTTTGAATGCGTAGTGTTCTTTAATTTTTGCATGTTGCATCCAGGGCTGTGGAGTCGGAAGTCCCGTCATCCGACTCCGACTCCGACTCCTGGCAATTTCGATTATCCGACTCCGGACGGACTCCGACCTTCAGCTGTATTGGTTACTTAAAGTGATAATTCTTTTCAGATGAATTCATAAACCCTACTTGCACTTTCCAGGAATACGGAAACTTGTTTTAAATCGATGTAAATGCACGTTCATCTCTCACTTTTGCAAAATACGATCA
>Ga0210059_1012657_pt1 | contig 12709 bp, 4 predicted proteins | sample Ectturendosymbi2_FD_188042 | JGI IMG/M metagenome (GOLD analysis project Ga0210059, IMG submission 188042) | Ecteinascidia turbinata endosymbiont from Florida, USA - Sample 2 (SPAdes) (version 2) | ecosystem: Host-associated > Tunicates > Ascidians > Unclassified | place: Key West, Florida...
CGAACACCGGTCGAAAATCACTAGTTTAACGCAATGAGCGTAAATATGTTTTCTTTCGTGAAAGTAATTAGTTTTAGGAGCAAACGAATAGGACTTTCTTGTTAATTTTAATAAATTAAAAGAGCCAGAACAGAACTAAACATCATAATTTTGATTATAAAATTTTGTTTGGTGTTCCTCAAAATTTTTTTATTGCATAAAGTGGTCCGTGATGCAAAAAAGGTTGAAAAACACTGCGTTAGAACACGTGCAACATTTGTGAAGTGCATCACAGTCAGCAACACGGGAAAAAATCAGTGAAATCGTTTTTCTACTTCAGTCCCATCATGCATAAGCTCGAATGAACCTGACCAGGTCATGACAAGAAACAAGCGAAACAATTAAGGCGCTGTAAGCAAGTAAGAACGTTCGGTTGTTTTTTATCTACACATTTTGTGCGAAATATTTTTTCACCTAAGATGAACAACCGGGAAAGGGTATTTTTTATATGAAAATCTTCATCAAGCTCTCACTGAAGAATGCCCAAAGTTTTACGAAAATCTGTTGCTTGATAAACGTGCGTGGATTGGGCAGAACTACTTTTCCGTGAAACAACAAAGCTGCTTTTATTATAAAATAATGGAAACAATAATGAGAAACTTCTGGAAGTTTGATTCTCGCGCCTCATCTAACCTGTCAATCAAACACAAAAAAAGCAGGACAACAATTTGTTTGGCTTATAGTGCTTTTCAAAATTACGCCGCTGCCAAACTCGCGCCCCCCTTGCGAGCCTTTCACGTCCCACAGTTTAAGAACCCAGGGTCTAAGGCCTCTATCTTTCACGCGCTACGTAACGAAGACCAGCGGTAACAAATAAATAAGTTTCTATTTGTGAAACAATGAAGCTCAAATATTCAATGCAAATTAAGTCATACTACTTGTTTCAAACATGACGGTTTTCATCAACAGCTGAAAAAATATATGAAGCTCAAGCAACCACAAAGGATCTATTCTTTAGATTGCATGTTAAGCATTCACACACATGTACTCCGTCTGCCTACGCATCGATCGTGCTCGCGCCACGATGTAGTCACTGCGACGCACTTTATCTACAGACTCCCAAGCAATCAAGCGCTACAACACTACCCGTGACAAACCAATACGCGGAAAATGTTCACAGATGTGACTGGTCTACAGACGTTTAAAAAGATTCCTGATTTTTAAGCGCTCTGAAAGAACCTGGATTGCCACCAAACGAATTGTGGATATTTTCAATTTGTACTGCTCTACTAACCTGTCCTCGACGTGCTTGAAATGTCACAGCCTTGTTCCTTGCTGTATTTTCGTTTCGTCATCATGGTTTCTTGCCACGATTCTTCGTTTTCCTCAGCCTTTATGTCAAATCTTATCATTTTCTTTGCAGATGCATCTGCTCCAGTCTGGCTGGCTTGCTGTAAATCAGGTGAAACTTCCTGGGATGTTTTTCTTCGTACGATTGGGGGCAAAGGGGCAGTGCTCTTCACCTGATCTGCAGCAGCTTGGGTCCTGTGCGAATCTTGACCTGACCACACGTATTCCGTTGGCATCACCACATCACCAAGAGACTGGCGAAACATAACATTCGAATATAAAGGCGCCAATTGGCGATCTGGAGACGGAAACGTCGATAAGTTGAAACCGTCATCAGAGATTGTGCTGGCCTTTCTCGGAGCAAATGAAAGTTGATGGGGCATACATCGCATCGTTTGGCGCAGTCTATTGATCATGGCTGCTCGTTTAGCAGGCAGCTCCGAGCGTCTGGCGGTAGCTTGGCGAAAGTTAAACTGTTTTTCTTTTCCTTCCTGAACTGTTGACAAGGCTGCGCGTTTGGAAAATGTTTCGCTGTGTACCGACGGTTTTGATCTTTTGATTGCTGGCAAGAGTTGCATTCGGTTACTTTGTCTTTTGTGGTCCAAATTTCTGTTTTCACTAAGTCCATCCAAGCGTTGACGTCTGGGGGGCTTAAGCCACAGTTGTTTCCCGGTATTCAGAATGCGCCCACTTTTTATCCTCCATTTATGCACGTGATATCGATCTTTCCTGACATCCGTCAAACAATCGGTGTAATGCATTACGCTGGAATTCAAATCCTTCCTGTTTCGTCTTGGCGATCCAGCACCCATTGCGCGCAGAGTTTGAATCATCGCCTCTCTTCGTTGTGCCAAAATTCCTTTGGAGAAGGTGCTTGGGTAACTGGCTGCTGCAAGTCTGTCGTTCCTTTGTGCTTGCACAGCTCGACCAAGCTCACGTTCTTTTAAAAGAGCATTGCAGGCCGGCGTGACAGCTTTCTGAATATCACTTTCACTGACAGCAGTTTTCGTAACATTTGATAGGGCCGAATCCACTTGATAAACCAGTGTTAAATTTTTACTATTGCCTTCAGACAAAACTTCGAAATTTCTGCCAGTAGTCTCGTTTCTCGTATTCTCTGCTTCCAAATTTCTGGCTGCAGTTATTACTGGATTCTTCTGTGCAACTGAAGGTTTCAAAGCGTTACTTTTTCCACTAGTCAAAGTGCTAGCTGAAGAGGATCCATCCAAATGAGGACTTGTAAGACACAGCGTCACCATTGAGATATGTTTTTATCAGTATTTACAAAACAACAAGTTTTCTATAGTAGAGTGTCTGCAGAATACACAAAGGTAATTGTCGCTCACCTCCTGGACAAAACCTTCTGTGCGATGAAGCTGCAGCCTTTTGATCACAGGTTACCTCTGTAAGAACAATGGCAGCTGAGTTACCGTACAATTCGCAGCTGTTGTCAGTAAATACGGCAATGTATTATCTCCCGTGTGCCTAACATAGGCGTAGCCAGGGGGGTCAAAGGGGCCATGGCCCCCCAAATGTTTAGAAAATATACTCATTTTCTGCTCTGAGAGGCGTTTTTCCAAACAAAATAGTGTTATTCGCCTAAAATCAAACATTTTGCCCCCCCCCCAAAGTTTAGAGCTGGCTACGCCACTGGTGCCTAACATTTTTAATAGACTAATGGCCACTTCCCCCAGGTAAAGCAGCTCTTGCTTTGTCAGCAACATGGAACTACATATTTCCAACGGTCTGCTTGGACCCCATAACACAATTTATCAGTATGGTTTTTACTATTCAGGGAGTTTATTTTTTCCCAAACGATTTCTGCACATTGTGTTGTCATCGTGAGTTTATCCGATGGCAATTAGCTTTTCTCTCTGATTAAAAAGCAGATTCAAGTATCGTATTTGTTAATTAAATGGTGACGGGCACATCAGTCATTCATGCACACTCGTTTCGCATAAAGTATTGTTTATTTATCAGTTCTAGCAACTTCAAAATTTTGTCACTGCAATGTAAGTTGGACGCCTTGACGTTTACAGACTTGCATTCGTTCTACACCACCAGTACGTACAATCCTAAATCTCATTTCAAGCAATAGGTGTCTGTACATCGGTGCATTCTGCCTTATCTCACTGATGACTTTTGAAATGACATTGTTTGGACATTAGTACGCGTAATCTGTAAACAAAACCACTTTAAAATGTCATTTGATATCCAACGCTCGCGTGACTCTGTAAGCGACTAACATGACAAAAACAATGGATGGCAATCCGCTCTCAACCGCGAGTGCAAGTGAGAATGGAAATCACGTTGATATAGCTGCGCGGGGCATTGTTGTGCAAAGGGACAAAATCTGTGGTTCAAAAGTATATGTAGGGTTGCGAAAATCAAACCGATTACAAAAACGTTGCGTTTAACACAAAGCTTTCAACAGCAAATACTTAAGGAAGAAACGAGCAAAACAATTCAGGAAGTTTTTAAGTTTCTATTGCATCTTTGTCGTAAGAATGAAGTAACATTGCTCAGTCGGCTTAACGGTGCTTTCATAATTTTCATTACAAATTTTTTAAATAGGTGTCCTACGACGAGGTACGAAACCAACTTACTGCACAAGTTTTAAGCATGCCAATATTTGTTATTTATTTCGCTGTAATCTGCAATTCACACGAAATCAAACTTCTTGCTCGTAATTGATATATTTTTCACTGTGCCGCTTTAGGTACTAGATCCAACATAAAAATTAGCTCCTTTGCTGTGCTCATATTGTACACACTGCTTTTGCGACCAACAGCTACAGAATATGCCTCGCGGATCTCTTGTGTAAATATTTATTGCTGTTCACACGCAACTATACCAGCTTCTCGGAAAAGGAGGTAAACAAGCTTGATTTGTCGCAACACTTCGGTTACTGCTCTGTTATTAAAAGGTTAATGGAAAAAAATTATCATTTTTATAAAAACTGCCAGAACCGTAAACGAGATGCAGGACATCAAAACTGCGTAGAAAAATCAAACACGGTGGTTAGATTCAGAATTAAATAACGTTTTGTTAGGATAGAAGTATGCGAAATCTGTATGCTGCAAGCAATAACACATAACTTTGTAGTGATGGTCCGACGAGCCACTAACTTATTTAACGTTCATTATAGTTCGCGTTTACATTGTGTTTCCTCTCTAAAAGCTGCCTTGTACTGCGCTGAATAATGTCGGCACTGTTTATGCATGCAATGCGAACTAATTTGCATAATCACAAGTATTTCTACTGTGTGATTAAACAAATCAATAACATGTTCCTTATTTCTATCAAAAGCATTTGACTGCTGCGACCATGAAATTTTACTTGATAAACTCCATCACTATGGCATGGCATAAGAGGTGTTTCGCGTAAACTATTCTCAATTTTTTCGCATAGTAGAATGCAGTCCATCAAAGGGCCGTTTAAATCTTCATATAAAAGGATATCTTGCGGCGTCCCAAAAGGTAGTGTTATTTCGCCTTTACTCTTCCTTATCTACATTAATAATATCACTCAAGCTTCCTCTTTTCATACTACTTTATTTGCTGATAACATTAATCTTCATATGTCAAACTCCCACTTTAATGTTCTTCAGACAACTGTCAACCTCGAACTATGTAAAATTGACCACTGGCTCCGAGCCAACAAACTTTCTCTTGACTACAATAAGACTAATTTTATGTTATTAAGTTCTCAAAAACACAATCCTACTTCATTCAAATTTACAGTATTATAAATAACCATAAAATTTCCCCCAAAGATAACCTGAACTACCTAGGTGTTCTTCTTGACAATAAGCTGAGCTGGAAACCTCATGTAAAAAATTTGAAAACTCAAATGTCAAGAGCTTGTGGAGTTTTATCTACATTTAAACATTACAATCTGTATTGAAAGTTGTTTATAACTCATTGATTCAATCCTGCCTTTCTTAATCCTCGATTGGGTCGTACTTCAAACGCAACATTTCAGCCTCTCGTTAATCTCCAAAATAAAGCGATAAAAATGATAAGACCAACCAAGCAGAAATCTCTTGAAGAATCTTTCCAACACATAAACATATTATGCCATCCCAAGCTTTATACCTTTACAGTAGGCAAATGTATGCACTCGTTTTACAACAAACTCCTTCCATATCATATTTATAACTGCTTTATTCCAATCAGCTCAATTCATTCTTACCCCACAAGACTATCCACTTCGAACAACATGTTTTTACCAACATGTTTTTTTTAGAGTCAACTCTTCTTCAGGAAGATATGCCCTTACAGTTATTGGCCCAAAATTGTGGTCTTCACTACCAGACTGTATTGAGTCTTCTAACACTTTTAGCTTCAAACGGAAACTTAAGACACATCTCTTGCACGAAAAAGATACATAAATATGTATTTCAGCAACATTTAACTTATCAAGAACTAAACGCTAAGAGTTTGGGTAATTTCATTAACGAAATATTGTCTGTTTTTTTTATGTAGCTTTACCTTTTGTTTCTCGTTCTTTCCTGTGCACATTCCAGTTTTCGACATGAAATTATAATCCATAGCTTTTTGTTTTGTCTTGCTTTTTTTTACCTTTTTATACTTTCTTTAAACATTTTTTTAACCACACTAAATATCCTCAATTAAATTTGACCCGCTCCTTTTTGTACATAGGCATGCTCTCTTCATTTGTAAATTTACTTCACCATGTTCTATGTTTATTTATTTGTTTGTTTGTTTTTGTTTTCCAACTATTGTTTTTTAAACTCTGGGCATAAAGTGATAACTGGCTAGATGACCGCCATGGTCCTGACCAATCCAATGTGACAGCGTGACACTCGTACTTACATTAATCAGCTATTTTGCCATTGTGTTTTCATTTATTCTGATTTCCACTGACAATTGGTTTCCTTTTTGCGCAATGGCTCTCAGTATTATTTCTGTTTAATAGCTGAGTCATATGAAACGATGATAAACTTGAAAATTGACACTTATACAAGAGAATTACTGCAACTGCATTATCTTTCTGGATTTAGAGAAATCAGTGTTTCTCGGAAACATTTTTGCAACAAGCAAAAAAAGAACCTTGCAATTTTAGCTTCAGATCATATTGGATGGCAGCATTTTGTTTTTTTTCCGCTGTATTGCAAAGCACTGTACCTGAAGAACATGTACAGCGAAGAGGTAAGGTTTAAGAATCGCGGAACATGAAAAAGGCGGTCGGTGTAATCCAAATAACGGTCTTTTAACTAAAGTAGCAGCCGTCTATGCAGCCACCCCACTGCGGCCGTGGCAGTTGTCTTAGCAGATAAAAGTTTACTTTTAATTCTGTTTTCATTCGATGAAGCCGTCTTAAACTTGCACAATGAGAGGCACACTTTGAAGTGTAGTTCGGAATTGTGCTATCCGTGGTGAGAATAGACAGCTCGACACAGAACACTAAGGATAAAACCAACAGGCCTGGCATAAGCCGATCTCTCTAAAAACGCTGTTATTAGTTGTGGATAATGGAGGGTATAGTCTAACACATGTGGGGAATTCAAAGCAAACTAAGCCATACTTTGCATGGGAAATTCAACAAAACCTGACGCTTGTAATGATGGTTTCTATCTGATCAGGACTGAGTCCAGCAAAAACACGTTCATAATGGTCAAAACGAGATTGGAAGTTTGAGATTCATTGTCAAAACGAGATTTAAAATTGTGAAAAGGAGATTAGAACTTTGGCATTCAACATGTTTGACCAAATCCGCTGCTTCGGAAGACTGCTGAGATTCGTCGGTGTGTAAAATAATTCTTAATGGAGATTCTGCTTTTGTCGCATGGGCTACAAAATTTCTCAGCAAGCAATTAGCTAGACTGTAATTTATTAATATAATTTCTGTCCTAATTTGATTTCAAACAGGCAATTAGAAAATTGTCGAGTTGTCTCTTATGTTTTCGCATTCACAAAACCATGTCTCCTGTCAGTGTCTTTTCGGATTTAATTGCGATATATCGTCTGCAAACAAACAGAAATTTGTCTTCATTTTATATAAGCTGCAGCAAAAATGAATAAGTAAATTCACAAAATTGCATTCTCACATTGATTTCTGCAAACCCAAATAAGAATCCGCTAAAATCTTAGAACTTGCGCGCACCACCAGCACATCTTTTCTGAAATAACTTGTCTTGGCTGTTCGGAATCTTGACACAAGAAGCAATCCGTGGTGCATCAGCAAAAAATGCAATTCTCAATACTAAAGTTAACCTTCCCAAAGAAAAAGAAACTTTTTCCTTTCATGCGAAATGTTGTACGTTTAAGCGTATTCCTTCAGTTAACCGCAAAAATGCGTGCAGACTGGAAAGTAGTCCCACTCCGTCCAGTGCTGCGGAGCCGTCGTAAAAATAACACTGCACCGGAGATCTTCTTTTCATGAACATGGCTCCGGCTCTTGGTTTTCATGAGTGCAGCTCCAGCTCCAAAGCTCTCATTTTTTATAGCATGGATCCGGCTCCGGTTCGTTTTCACACATTAATAATTCCAATTGTCTTGGTGTGCCTCAAGTTAAATGGAAAATGAAATATATCAAATACACAGTGGCGTATCAAGGGGGGTAGGGTCCCGGGAGGAACCTTCTGGGGGCGGCAGTTTGTTGATAAAAAATTAATTTTTGTAAGGAGTTAAGAAGTTCTAACTCTTATTTCTTATTAAAAAAAAAATTTTGAAAAGTTCTAACACTTTTTAGTTTTTGCGTTTAGACGCCCTAGACTGACAGGCTAGCCTAAAAACAAGAAATGCGGTTGTGGAGTACGCAAATTGTTGAAATGTTTACTCAAAGGTATGGGTCAAATCCAATGTACTACATTATCCCAGTGTTCATCTTCAAATCTGTTTTTTTTTTGACACACTTACTTGGGGGACAATTGTGCCTCAGTCCCTACACCTTCCTCTCCAGCCGAAGTTGTTTCCTCCATCCCAGTCAAAAACCCCTTGAACAAAGGAAAGAGATGACATTTGAACGCAGACTAGCAAACATTACTGTTCCGGTAGTTCGCGGTTTATATTGTCCTTCTCTCAAAATCTTGTAAAAAAGGCCTTGCATGAAATCACCGTCAAAGGTCAAGGCTAGCTTAATCCTTTTTCTCCTATTGTTGGTTCCTTAGCAACATCCCAACGGCTTATCATAACATCACCTGACACCTAGGCATTGGCGACGAACATTTCGTTGGGGCGGCGATAGCTCAGTTGTTGTGTGTCCGACTCTCAATCGGAAGGTTGGGAGATTTGATCAACGGCTACGGAGTGAATCACCGCAGCGCTCCTTGGACAAGAGCGTTCACCTAAACTGCCCGGGCATTAGACGTATTTCAGGCGTTTGCTTTCAAATTGCCGTCACCAAAGTTATAATAAACATTTCTAGTAACATCTCATGCTACTTTTTATTGTTCATTTGGACATTTTCAATAAGAGCCATAAGCTGTTGTTTAGTCTTTAGATGGGATTATCAACATTACATTTTGGCGATTGAAGTGAGGAATTTTGCAAATTTAACGTTGCTTAGTTTCAATACAACTGCTATTTTTCTGCATGACGTAATGGCATAGGCGTACGAGGCGAGGGGGGGCAGCGGCAGCCCCCGCTGAAAAATTTCAGAGCAACTCTGTTTTTCACGGCAAGCGCAAGTTGCTCAAAAATCGTGAATGATAAAAAATATATATTAAATGCAGTGAATTCAGGGCATATGCTGTTTTTCAGGACAAGCGCAAGTTGCTCAAAAATCCTGAATGTAACAAGTATATTCAATATAGTGAAAAATTTCAGGGCAAACTCTGTTTTTCAGGACAAGCGCAAGTTGCTCAAAAATCTTGAATGGTGAAAAATTTTTCAATAGAGCGTATTCAGTGTATATTTACAAGAGGTTTCAGTCCACACTGTGATTAAACTAAAAAAGCTAGTTTCAGGGCAAATTTTTTCTGCCTCTCAGTAAAATGCCTTCCCGTACGCCTATGTGCAATGGTGTCGGAAAATGACGTTCTTGAAGCGGAATATTGCAGTTGGTGTGTTTGCATGGGTAAATTAGAGCTCAGATGGCAGATTGCAGGTTTGAACTGCAACCACGGTGAATCAGAGCCAGCCAATGGGCAACGTGGATTTCGTAGATGTCTCCTTTTTTCACCGGTATGCCTAACATTTGCAGTCATAGAAGAGGTCATTTGAACAAGAAAGCTTGGAAAAGGTGTTGCTCTCATTTTGATGAATTTGAGGCAAGAACCTTAGTCTGAAAACCTAACGCAAGGGCAAACGATGTATTTAGGTATGACTGCGGTGAAGGCTTTTATTAAAAGGGACGTTAATCGAAAAAGTTACACAACATGGCAATGTTTGTATTGAATAAAGTTGTTCAACGCAATTACCGTCGAACGTAAGACGTAATTGTAATCACTGCTAAGTATTCAAAATGCCTATGTCCCACATGGCATGATTTTAGTAATACAGTTTTCGAAATAGATGTCTGTTAATAACGAAGTAAAGGAATAACTATGCAGGTGTAATTGGATGAAGCCCAACAGCTGGACCAAGTGTGCAGGTAACGATGAAGGCTGCAAGTCAAACGCTTCTCAACCATAGCGAGTTTCAAGCCTATGTGACCTATATTTTATCATCAGAATGGGTCCCCGCACCCAGAGGACCCCGCGCAAGTGCCCACGGAGTTAATGTTTGAAGCCTTTCATATATTCTAAAAGAATTAAACCAGTACTGAAATGTGAAGTGAACAATGAAACATTCTTTACATGACTGAGATCATAATATAAAAATAATAATTAATATAGCCTGCTACACGCAACGTATATACTTTGTTTTAGATACGGGGATACCACACGAAATATTAACATACATGTTTACATCTATAATTTAATTGTGCCGCCATCACAGTCCTTAATTTTTTTCGTTTGATTCCCCTGGAATGAGTAAACTATTAAAAAACCAAGCGGTGTGCTTACCGAAGACTAAAAACCAACAGGGAAGAACATTTGACGAAACATGTTTTGTCCATATACGCACATGTAAAAAAGCAGCAGCAGGAAAAGTAATGATGAGGAAGGTGACAACAAGCAGAAAAAAGCAAGACTCATAATCGACAATGAAAAACAAGACCCGTTTCAGTTTGTTAGTGTTTGATTGTGATCTTGTGATCTTCAAGATGCTTTAGAAATTCTTATATCTATAAGCACGAAACACGATCTTTCATTTTGAATTTTTATAAAATTTGAGGGGTAGACAGGGCGGCACTTTTATGGTCGGCCTCCAGCGGCACTTAGCCTCGCTACGCCACTGCAAATACACAAAACTAAAAGAATATACCATACTTATTTGCAGGGCCGACCTTAGCCGACGTGACCGATGCAACTGCATTGGGCCCCGCGCCATATTGTTTGGGCAGATTATTCATTTTTGCCAGATACACCCTGCGCTTGAGAATTCAGTAGAATAGCCATACAAATTTCGTTGTTAAGAAAGAACGCTCTCGTCAGAACTAGCAAATTTCCTCTCGAACGTTAGCAAACGTGCTCAATTCTCGTGTTGGTGCTGTACTGTATATCTGCGCTCTACCACGATCGTAAGATGGTTGACTGAACACGATGACGTCATAAAATCACCGCTCAGAGGGGCCCCGCGCCCAGGTCTCGCATTGGCCCCCCCATCTGCTAGGGCCGGCCCTGCTTATTTGAGTAGGTTAATCTGGTAGATTTTTATAATAAGCGTTCTTACCATGAGAAGATCGGCGAAAAACAACAACCAGAAGTTCAAACGATTCATAGAACAGTTACTAGCAGAAACGTCATTCAAGATAACGGTAATATGAACAAATTCTGAGGAAAGGCAGTCGCTGGTTTTGCTTGCCTGGTGACCTTATGTTATTTCTTACGACCGGAATCAAGAAAGCGGCCGTTAGGAAAATTACATTTGTGTCCGAGCATATAGACACAGTCCAGTCCTAATCGAACAAGTGTTTTGCACTGGTCGTATGTTTTGCTTGTTGCAGTCTTGGCGATGCCAGCTAGCAGCTCTCCCCAGGCAAGTTATGTAAAGAACGCAGAACACACAGTCGATTACCTTTCTCATGCGCTCTTTCTAACGTGCACACATTTGCATGAACACAAATGCGAAGATGTGTTTACAGCCGTTTGTTCGAAGAAATAGTATGGCTTCTAGCAAGAAATTCCTTCTGATTTCTGATCTTTTGCACTTATAATAAGTAGTGATGAATCGCAAAGCACAATTTATTCTGCAAAGCTTTGGAGAAAATAAAACTGCTTACCGTACTGAAAACATAAAATTTGTTTCCACAGATGAATACACCAAGAAAAATTCACATTTGTTTACATTGCATTTTGACACCCTCCTGAAAATGTACTGCTGCTGCCATGCAAAGCAGTGCTAGTTCGCTACCAGTTAGTTATCACTTCAGTGTTATGCTGCTGCTAATAAACGCAGTGGTTCCTATCAAACTTTGCCATTAATCTAGTAAGCCTAATGGTTTCTAATAACCTACTTTACAATTGCGTGACGTGCATTTCACTCTACGTCTGCGTTGTTATCATACCTGAACAGTCCCGTAGCCAGGTTTCAAGGTTTGGTGGGGAAAAATACATTTTAGGAGGGCAAGATTTTTGTTTTTATAGTATATATTTAAAACAAATTTCTTGGGCACAACACAATTTGGGGGGGCACTGCCCCCGAATGCCCTCTTCAGCTGCGGGCCTGTATCTCAATCATACTCGCTGCTAACAGCATTATGTAGCTACAACAGCTATAGATATTATGCCTCCTCATTATAGTCTAGTTCAGTGGTTCTCAAAGTGGGCTAAATCGCCCCATTGGGATCGATTTTGATATGGGGTATGGGGAAAAACAACACAAAGGGGGCCGAAACGCTCAACCACTACCGCTAATCGATCATTGAGTTAACTTCAGTTAACGATCATTGAGTTAACTTCGGCTGTGACATTAATGCTCTCAAAGCAAAGAAACCGCTTGTTTGTTGATACAGTCGTAGATCATGTTCATAAGCGTGATCTACGACTGTACCTCACTAAAATTTCTTCCAATATTTCCAAGCTTTGCGAAGGCCGCCAAGCACGTCCATCAAACTGAACTTGGGACCATGGCATGTATCGATTTCTTTAAACATAGTTCTTCAAAAAATACTGCCTTGTCTTTGCTTTATCAGGCTTGGGGGAGACAACTACGTGTCGAGAGTGAAAAGGGGGCGATGGAATAAAAAAGTTTGAGAAACACTGGTCTAGTTCGTTTCAGACCGCTGCACTGCTACAGACCCAGTTTGATCATTCTGACTAAAAAGTAAGATGATGTGGTGGTTAACGTTTCTTACTTCTACAAGTAAC
>Ga0210059_1012658_pt1 | contig 12708 bp, 8 predicted proteins | sample Ectturendosymbi2_FD_188042 | JGI IMG/M metagenome (GOLD analysis project Ga0210059, IMG submission 188042) | Ecteinascidia turbinata endosymbiont from Florida, USA - Sample 2 (SPAdes) (version 2) | ecosystem: Host-associated > Tunicates > Ascidians > Unclassified | place: Key West, Florida...
AATCTGTCATTATCGATGGATGGCAACAGAAGTTGCCGTTACCTCCGCATGCGAACATTACCGCATGTGTTCTACCTGTTTCAAGAATCTTCAACCTCATTGTGTTGTGTGTGCAAAGAACGTCTAATAGTGATTAGAGAAGCTGTGTACTTCATAATTTGCAAACCTGTATGCTGTATTTGCACACTGACCAAACAATCAAAGGAGGTTTTGTTTTCCTTCATGCGCATCGCGATGGACGCACATGCCAAGTAAACGTTGGGTTATTATTGCCAAAGAGAAGTTTGCCTACGTGTCTGTTGTTAAAAGGTTGATAAATTTCGTAATTCAAAAATGCCTGGTATCTTTCCCATCATAATATATATCAAAACAAATAGCACGAAATTAATTGTTTTATTCATATGGTCCCAGTACCTGTGTCATATTTCAGTCGACAGCACATACTGATTTAAATATTTCCGAATTTTGTGTAATCTGCGTTTGTTGCAACACTTATTTTTGTGTGCAATCATGTTTTTTTCTAACTTTGCATTTGATTTTTGTGAAAAAGTTAGCAAACGAATAAACAAATGAAACATTGTACAATGGAAAAACACTCTGCACATTTCTTTAAAAGTTTGTTAGGATTACGAGTCTACCACACAGTCACGTAGAAAAATATCAATCGTAATTATATTTCTTGCATACTCAAGCCGTTCGCATCAATTTTGAAGTATTTTATAGTATTGTTTTCCGGTGTTTTAAGATGAAACTTACACCGACTCAGGGAAACGCAAGCATAACTTATCAAATATCACATCTCGTGTAATGTTCGTTTCATAAAAATGAATTTTGGAATTTTATCCTTTGGGTTTCATTGGTAATTGTCTATGATATAAAATATTTCTATACTTTCGATGAAACTGCATGTAGAAACTCAAACGTTGAAAGCACTTAGAAACAACAACGTTGCATCTTTTGCTGTATGCCAAGTAACATGACATTATCGCCAACGAGCAAACAAACACTTTGTTTGAAAACATAAACTTTTGTGAAAAAACCATGGAAAGTACAAAATATTGATGCAATCGGTCACGTGCATGATCAAACACATGAACATGCGTTTGATTGATGCGTCTCTGATCATAGCAGAAGCAAAGGTCTTAGTTTGACATGTGATTGGTGCAGTCATTCTTAACCTTTATAAATCCGCCAACACCAGCATTATTCTCCAACGTTGTTTCGAACCCCAGTTTGTGGCAGTCAGTGGTGAACACAGAAAAATTTCATTTGGGTGGTTATCATTCAGTGGGATGTGGTGGTAATTTGTATTTGGTGTGCGCTGTTTGTGACTTCACAATATACCGTCATATTCATGTTTTCAAACCAATGTTTTGGCGAAGTTTGTTGACACAATATGCATATTCTTCTACATGCACTCTCCTTGTTTTATGCGTCATTGCATTGAATATAAACTATCAGTGCTCCAAGTTAGGATATCGAAGGAAAATATAATCAAGTCTACGACACAGCAGTTCATAACTACAAACATATCAAACTGCGCGTTAAAACAGGGCAGTAAAACAAACTCATCACTACGTCAGAGCAATTTACAACCGCAAAATCAGGCTGCGCTAATGTCTCACTGAATGCAAGCAGTCGAGCACAGAAGGTGTGCGACTAGACATGTCTGGCTCACACCACGGTTTGCAAAATCGAATCTTGCGAAACTACACAAGATTTGAGAATGCGCGTAAAGTACGCAAGAAAGCTTTTGCTTTTTGTTAAGTATAGAAGTCCAGCAAACTTCTAGTTTTCTTTTTTCGCTACTAAGACACTATCAAGTGCCTGAATGCTTCTATGTTTAACAACTGCCGTTTCTGAGCTCGTGGAACAGTTCTATCATGCTACAGAAAATCGTAACGTAACCAATGCGATCAGCGCATGGGCTGATCAGCCACTGCAGACAAAATACTCAAAAAGGCGATTTTTTAGGATCAAGTGAAGTATTGCGCAACACAATCCTAGATATGCGTAGTAGACGAAAGGTTTGCAAAAAGTGGTGAGATGGTTCCAGGATGCAGACGATAGCCTAGATTCCCACCAACCGTAATTTTTACTTTTAGGCCCATACACAATGTTCCTTGAAATTTGCATGCAAAGTCATTCCGTGGTATTTGCATTAAGTCAGCAAATCAACCAGCAGAATGTATGCGAAAACAATTAATCTCCTTTGCCAGGTAATAAAGTTTTTATAACATATCACATTCAAAGGGGGTTAACCCCAGCCCCCCTTGGGCACAGCGTTAACAGGAAACAAAAACAGCAACAAGAAAACAAAAATATTGTATATACCCGAAACAAAGTCAACCAACAGTTTAAAGTTCAAACTTAGCAATGCTTTGTTTTGTCAATGTTAAAGATCTGTTCGTGTTTTTGGCGACAATAGATATGTTGTTACGAACTACGAGAGAACCTCGAGTTTGAATTTAGTGATACGGAGATACCTTTCCATATGGCGGAACCAAATGTTTGAACAATTGTTGTGCTGAAAATATGCTTTTAAATCTCACTTTCCTGAATTTCAATGATGCTCATCTATGTGCTGATTATTTATATCTGCAATTGTAGTGTCAAAACCACATGGTGTCCTTATCTATGCTAGATATTGACATTGGTTTGGGAAGTAGTACTCAAAATATTTTTCCGATTCATGCGTAAACTTTCACGTGGTTAAGGGCACGAAAGATGTTGTCCAAATACGTGATGTGGTCGTAACTGCGCTTTTAGTCATGTTTCAGCCAAGATCCCTTATGCTGTACCCATGAGCGTCGGAAAGGGAGAGCAAGGGGTACCTGGGTTTTGCGATTTGACGTTTTCCTATTAACTTTTTACCAAAATAAAATTTCATCACTTTCTCCCCCCTCCCTCCGAGAAATATATTTTGCATACCCCATAGAAAAATCCACTTTTGACCCTCCTGGAAAATAATCATTTCGACGTCCACGGGTACTTTTACTCACGTACACATAGGCGGCCATGTTACGCTAGCTTAATCCATTAAACCTAAGACTGCTCCGTTTTGTCAAAGTGTTATTAATAAAATATAACCAAAAACGTTTGCATAATTTTTGTAATTCAGAGCACCTCTGTCGAACCCAGAGGTTCGATCCATGTTGTAAGTTGGGCCGGGCTTTTCGGGTCAAGCCGGGTTCGGGCTCAAGTTTGTTAAAATGTCTCGGGCCGATTTCGGACCTGCTTAAAACGTTTATTTGCAACGACGGACACTTTTGCCGTCAGTTGCTGTTGAACTAAACGAGTTGAATCAATCTTCAATAAAAAATGATTAATTATGGAATTATTTGATCTTGTTTTCTGTACTACGCCACTAGGCCTAATACCTCGCAGTTGCGCATATCTTGACTCACCCAGTAAGTCTAGTTTTCGGGCCTAAATTAGTGGAAAATTTCGGGCCTAAATTAGATTAGTGGAAATGCTTTCTACCTGTGGGAATGTGCTCCTTTTTTGCAATAAACTACAAATACCGATTTGTGAGCCATGTGAACAAGTTGATGTCAATTTACCTCTCCTTGTTGCATTTCAACATAAGATCTTTGTATAAAAATACAGACATGCGTGAAGAAATCATATCTCCATCTCAAAACCACCAGATATTATAGTGCTGTCGGAAACAAGAATCAATAAATCTTCATTTATACGACCACTCCCAGACTATAATTTCATTTGCGAAAACCTCAAACGCAAGCTGGAGGTGTAGGTGCCTACATAAAAAAATAATTTATAATCTTCAACAACACCTCCAGTTCGAAATGTGTGAGTGTGAAAACATATGGTTTGAGTTAATGGGAAGCAAAAAAGCGCCAGAAAATGATTGTCGGAATAGTGTGCAGGCACCCTCAATACAACTTAGATGAGTTTTCTCAATCATTATCCGAAACATTGACACGTGGGGGAGGATGACAGGTGCCTTCAAGTGGCCCTCCCTGTTGCGGCCTTTTCTAAATGTTTACTAAACTTTTGTGATAAGAAAGCAAACACTGCTACCTGTTCCGAATGTGCTCGACGTGGGCTAGGTAGGAACACGCCTTTCTAAAAGCGCAGGTGCATCCCTGCTGCCGAATATGACCAAATACCCTGCATTCTGCAGCTGAACATCGAGGGGATCACCGCAGCAGTCAAACTCAGCGTCATCGAGCAGCTAGCTTACAAGAACAAGTAAGGTTGCCAGACGTCTTTGAGCGTTAAGAATTGTCCTTGAATTTGCTATCAAAACTCGTTATGTCCTTGATTCTTGAAAAACATCTTGTTGTACTTGAATTTCTTCCGGCATCCTTGAAAATTCTTGAATAGTCTTTACACTGTTCCTTTTTGAACTATTGATTACATTGAACATACAAGAATCAAGAATAAGCATTGTTGATGAGTATTAACAATGTGTAGATTTGTTCCATCTTAAACAGTTGTGTAGTAAAAAGTAAATTATTCAAGAACGGTTGTGTCGTCTGAATACGTTTTGTTTAGTTTTCAGTTTCGTACATGGTTAGCTTAGCCTGGTTTGCCCATACATGAAAGCTTGCTGAAAGGGTTAAAGTAGCCATGGGTGTAAGCAGAAAATTTTCCAGGGGGAGCAACGTCGACATTTTGCTTATTATTCTCAGGTTGCCGACGATACAATGCAAATGGACGTTCACAAAACGCTTTCCTTTTTCTACACCACAAAGAAAAGTCCCCATGAAAGCACGCGCTCCATTCGCATCTGTTTTGAAATCTTTTTCAAGTGGAGCTGTAGGCTATACGAGTTTGCCACAAAGGTGTACTTTCAGTCATCTGTTACAACGTTTGCTGAATTGGCGCAAAAATGTCGTTATCATCGTGAACTCCACACAAATGAGTCTGAAATGGACTTGAACTATCAGCAACTACATTTGCGGCTCTCATTTTTCTGTGCTGGTTGAACAGAGCTCGCCTCTGCAATCTTTTGTCCGAATTGTTTTCTACACTTCGGCTATCAGAAATACTTTTGCTTTCCATAAACTGCCTAATATCCATTTTTGCGAGCACTTTCTACAAATAAGTCATAATTTAAGAACAATCAACGCTCAGATCAACATTAGAGGTAAAAAATCACGAACGTTAGACACTCTCGCAAAACTGTTTCACTGTATCTTAACACGACTGTCGGACAACTTAAAAAACTACTGAAATTAGAACACCACGCAGGATTAAAAACTAAGCATATGGATTATGAAAACTCGCCAGTGCGGTGAATATAGCTTTGCACTTAGTACATGCCTTAACGATTAAGACGTATTTCCAAACCTTTTACTTTCTAACAAGCCGCGTAGTTTTATACTGTGTCAAAAGAAGCCTGCATAAACGTAGCTTTATTAAGTTATTCACTCATGCACATTGATCACACCCACAATCTCACGCTATAATTGATTTTTGTAACTTGTGGAAGCGGAAGCGTTGCTACAGATTCACCCCTGCTTCTTTTTACACAGCAGTATAAAGCAACGCGTATTACCGTTATCAGCAGTCACTGTCCCGCTGTATCACCTGCCAAAGGTGTCTGAGGTAAACAGTCACATGCAGAAAAACGCATTAATTTTATCGTAACTTGAAGTGAACCTCTGAAGATTCGCTGCCATGTTATTGTTACGAAACAAAGAGAAATAACAGAACAATGCGCTCGCAAGTTTCGCAACGTGAGTCTGCAGGCGGAGTGGAAATGAGTGAACTGCAACTTCAGTGATGAGATGGTTTCTGAACGCAGACGATAGCCCAGATTCCCATCAAAACCTGATTTAATTATTACTCTTTGGCCTATTTACAGTACATTGTTTTTTTAAATTTGTACGCAGATTTATTCCGTGGTATTTGTATTAAGTCGACAAATTAACAAGCAAAAAGTAAAAATAAAACAATTAAGCGTCTTTGCAAAGGCAATAAAGTTTTTGTAAAAATCAAGCTTAAAGCGGGGGTGTTTAACCCCAAAACCCTCCTTGTGTACGCCCTTGGCGACTTCAATTGTTAGCATGTCAACTGGGGTCATAGTACAACATCTGACGGTGAAAGCCTGGACTCTTGGGCAGCAGCCAACAATTTTCAGCTGCTGCACAACCCAATGGGAGGAACCAGTTTCTTCTCTCACCAGTTGGACGTCGGCACCAACCCGGACCTGGCCTTCGCGAGTGTCGGCCAGGACAACCGATTTCCTGACAGCAGGGCCGGATTTACCTGATGCGAGGCCCTAAGCTAATCCACTTGTGAGGCCCCCTCTTCCACTGTTACTAGGAGAAAATGGAAAAGCGTTTAATCAATTTGCGCTAAGCCGAAAATGACGATATTGACGCTGCACCTAAACGTAAGCTCAATGAAAAATGCTAAATCATTACTAGAGCGCCCCAAACGATCACTGGGCTTGTTGCTGCTTTCCACGCAAAAACGTTCCATGACACGGAAGTGTTGAAATCGTGCTTGGCTGTCAGGAACACGATTACTAATTTTTGCAGGCAAACCGACCGAAAGCGTCACGTTAAATATTTATCAAAACACATGGCTTACGTTTTTTATAAGTTTTGCATCTGCTGTTTCTTATCTGTGCTCAAAAAAACAAACATACTGCACATATGTGTGGCGGTATAAACACGTTAAAGCTCAACGTGAAGACAACGTTGCGACTCGCTTACCACGGCTGTAACAATCTCTCACACACGAGCACAACACGTTCAGTAAAACGCACCCAAATCGTTTCACATGCTAGGTTCACGACTCGTGTGGTTGTTACTTTTTCAGACCGCTACGAATCAAATGCAACGAAACCGTCGCGCGAAAGGATGTGAGGTTTAAACCAGAACCGTCTCCAGAAAGTCTAATAGGAGGCTTTACATTTGCGGAGGGGGATTTGACATTCTGAAAATTTGATAAAATCTCTATTGATTTATAGTGTTTCATATTTGAATTTGGAGAGCTCAGTCCACCAATGCTCCATCGTGGCGAAGGGATTGGTTTAAAGTTCCCCTGCGCTGTCATGACTAAAGCCATTTTTATGACCTAAAAAACTTGATAATATGACTTTATTTTTCAGAAAATATGACTTTATGTGACCAAACAAAAATTACTGAGCTAGAACATACAACTACTGTACTAAGAAGCATTAGGCCTACCAGCGAAAATAAGCATAAGAAATGGCAGCCCTATGGTTTTTTGAAGCCCCACTGAAATAAACAGCTCTAAACATGAGCAAAACATATGGCATGGTTTGAAGCAAATTGAAAACACGGTTAGACATTGATTTATTTATCTTGGGCAGCACGAACATGCATTTATAGGCAGTGCATTTCATTTCATCCAAATAACTTGTTCACCTACGTCTTTGTCAGCATTGAAGTCAGTTTGCACGATGCAGCTTAGACCTAGCGATATAGTAGTTTCACTTGATAATTTGAGGTTGTTTCAATGGTTTGCTTATTGAATTAGGTTGACAATATGCAAAATATGACTTTATGACCTAACATGGAAAATATGACTTTATAACTTTTGTTGTAGACTTCGTAGGGGTGCGATTTTTGTTTTAAAAGTTGTTTCAAGCTTCCTGCAACACATAAAATTATGCCTTTAAATGGCCCTAGCAATGACTGAAATGCTTATAAAAAGCTGCAATCATCGAATCAAGAAGGCTGATCATAGCACAGTAAGCAATCAAAAAGGTTGGTCCTGGCCTTCTTCATTACAAAATTATCTAAGAATTCATTACAGTTTGTTTGCCTAAGTTTGTCACTTTTAATATGCCGAATGCTTAGTGTGGACAACCTCTTCTACAACATTGCAACCGTTTCAATCATTTTTAATTCTTTTGAATCTTGGAAAAGACCTATCTCCTAAGATGTTAGTGACATTCAAACTAAGAAATAAGGGTCCGCAATCCGCATGGTTGAATAAACTGAGAACCACAGGCATCAGACCAAAACGTGCTTTCGTCATTTTCTTGCTGTTTTCCTTTGAGGCAGAGTTCTGTGGTTGCCAGTGGGCAAAGTGACGTTTGCTTGCTATTAAAGCTCATTAAGATCTTCTCCGATTTGCTTAGGATGGGAGCAGTACAAACTTACGCAAGTACTCCATAGCTTTCTGAATGACTGTGATTTCTATGATGCAATATGATTTTTGAATAACTATGATGCAATATGATTCTGAATGGCTTTGTTAAAGAAAACTGAAATGGAAAAAATCACATCTAAAAATACCAAACGAGCTTTACGTAATAGAAACGCTAACAAAACTACTGTATTGCTCAAACTCAGAAGAATCAACTATGTTTTTATTGTAGGATAATGTTGCTAGGCCTACACATACCTCTTATCTGCAGCACAACCTTAAGCGTTAATCAGGTGCATTTCAAACACAAACAACCACAAGTGCTTTCGCCTGATTGACACGCAACAATAGGTACGATTCACAAACATAGGTCGCAGCCAGTGTGCGTTGGGTATGACGACACAATAGTCGGCATATGCGGCTTGACCAACGGTTATATTCAGATTCATGGAAACTCGGAAATTCCTGGCGTTATCAACACGGAATCTGATTAGGTGAAGAAAACTACATTTCATGAATATTTAAGACATAAATTTTTGACGAATATTTATCGAACTGATATACCGGCAATTGATTCTATGCCTACCACAGTTTTCTGGAGGCCCCCTTAGATCTTGAGGCCCTAGGCTTAAGCCTACATAGCCTACTGGTAAATCCGGTCCTGCCTGACAGCCCTGTTTTAGGAAAGTTTCCGCGGTCACAATATCGACCCTCTCTTACAACTCCACCGAAGCTTAAAGTTCCTGCCTACAGTGATCCGGTGAATCGTTGCAACTTTTGCAAGGCTGATTGGAGTCGTTTTTTCCTTCTTGCAGGTAAATCCGGCCAGATTGCCACCACCGGGCAAAGCAAACATCGAGGAAGCATACCAGGAACTATGCAAGAGCCTGTTATTTATGACTAAACAATCCATCCCATGTGGTCGTCGCAAGAACTATGTGCCATGTTAGAGAACTATGTGCCAAGTATGTGCCAAAAGAGTGCGAGATCTTCTATCGATCCTCTCTCCGAGCCGCAATGAGAACTGACTCTGACAGAGCTGCTTCGTCCCTACTTTCAAAGCTCGACCAGAAGAAGCAAGAGCAATGGAAAGAAGGTGTCAATTCCATCAACCTCTCGCACTCCAGCCGCAAGGTTTGGATCACCATCAACAAACTTACTGGCAGATCAGGACTCTCATCTTGTCTGTGCTCCATCTCAACAAACTCCATCGCTTCAAAGCTTATGAAGAGCGAGGCACACAAAACCAGAGCCGTGAGTCCACCAGGCTCATCAACAAGGACGTGTCCTTCCTATGGAAGATCCCAACACCTGAGAGAGATAGTATCTCTGGCCCCTTCACGCTTACCAGCGCCCTCAACCACCAGGAGCTTACCAGCGCCCTCAACTACCAGGAAAATCCTTCGGGTCTAGATTCTATTTTCCCGGAGTTTTTTTTGTAGCCCACGCCGGATCAGCTCTCAATACTTGGTTATGCGCATGGGCGTCGGAGGCGGGGGGGGCGTAAGCCACCACAAAAACAGATTAGTCAGGAGACACCAATCTGTAGGCAGATGTTTTTCATTTGTTTTTTTGTAAGAAGATTTTGACGAAATTAGTTGGTTACTGATAGCCTACTTGTCTCAGTGTCAGGATGGACTTCATGGTTGGAACCATTTCGCTTTCATGTGAATCATAGGTGTAGGAGCAGGCAAATATTTGGGGATGCGAAGAGTTTTTGCCCAAAGTTCCCCAAACCTTCCCCAAAAAAGCTCCAAAGAAACTGACCTCCAAAAACAAACAAAAAAACGATTGCATTTCATTGGATGCACTTTTTCAAATCAAGGCACTTCAAATACCTTTTTTGCTCAGATTTTACCCAAACTTGCCCAAATTTCCCTTAACTTGCCCGAAAAGAGGTAAATTAAAACATGACCTCCAGAAAAACGTCTGCACTTTCATTTTGGGTGCCATTTTTGTAACATCAAAAGAGAATAGGGGAACGTGGGGTACAGTCGACACTTTTTTGTATTTTCAACACTGCTACTTTATTTCAAATCCAAACAAGCTCAAAATTTGTCACACAATAAAGTAACTTTATATACACAATATCATGCCAAAACATGAAAACAACGCCTTTCAGAAAAATTCTGCAATCAATTCGAAAAGTTTTTTTTTTTCTGTCTAGTGTGCCCTATGCCTGTAGCACATTCGACACGAGCATGGGGTGCACTTGACCGGTCAATAAAAAGTTGGGTTGCATGCATTGCGTAATGTTCACGTGATATCCCATGTAACATAGGCACTTGCTGACTGCTTCTCCACTTTTTTCACCATCTAATTACCCACTATCACTGCATGGAAAAACAAATTTGTATGATTACCAAACATTAAATGAAACCAATGCAGTATGCTGAAATTCATACCTTACCATACAAATATAATATGCCTCTAAGCACATAATAAACCTAAAAATAATCTTAGGTTGGAATTATTCTATACTGCATTCTAATATAACCTCTCAAGCTTTACCTTGTTTAGACTGACCTAGTGGCAATGTGTTGAGTGTGCCCCTTTTTTTGTCAGAAGGGCCCCAAGCATACCTAAAAAATAAAATGAAGAAGTACCAACTCAATTTGAAAAAAATTTAAAATATGGCGTTACCAAATAATGCAGCACTGCCCTGACTACAACGTCGCAAAAACTCAGAACAGAAGATGTTGATTAACGTAGATAAAACCCAAATCTAAACGCGATTTTATAAACTACTTTTGGGTAGCAAAAACACAACTTGCTCTGTAATTCGTAACAACGGCTGCTTATCAAGGAAAAACTCACTTTAGTACTACGGCTGGTATGAGACTAACTCACCATCGAAACTTTAAAGTTCAACGTTTTCAACTTTTTGCATGAATCCAAAAAAACGACTGTGCCCCTAGTCCTACTGTGCCCCACCTTCACCTACAGCAATTTTGCGGAATTTTACACGCATTTTGACCAAATTTCTACAGATTTTGCCCGGATTTTCACCAAATCAAAAGGTTTGGAGGTGCAATTGCACCCCCGCCTCCTACACCAGTGATATGACTTGTATTCACTTTCATGGAGCTGTTTTCGCTCATGTGGGGTAGGCACAATTGCGTACGGAAAATTGTGTTTCGTTTAACATGTGCAGTGCTATGGAAGTTGCACGGTTAGCACAGAATACTCGACATAGCAGTGCAAGTGTGCCATTACGTCTAGTGGAGTTTAAGTGTCTCTAGTGAGTAATAGCGCTACGTCATATTCAACGATATTCACTAGCTTATGTTGGGTTCGATTGAGTTAATCGTAGCAAATTAATCTTCAAAACAACGGAAATCACCATGCAGGGTGTGGTAATTTGTGGTAATCTAACGTTATTTTGTGGCTTCGAGATCCACACTGTTGATGTGCCTTTGCCGAGGGCGGCATGCACTTTACCGTTGATTGCAGTTCAGCACCGTGCGACTGTTCGTCGTTGTTACAAATACTGGTAGTTAAGCAGCTGTGCGGCTGTTTGTCGTTTTGTATGCGCTTAGTTTATGTGTGACTTACATGTGTTAGGGGCACTGCGTCCCCAAACACCGATACTCATAAAGAAGAGATATCTGACAATGTTGAAATGCAACAAGTTCCAACATCAAGTTCTGATAACACCATCATTGTAGGACAAGCGTGTGTTACACTCTCTGACTTGGAGTGAAATTCAGTGACCAAGCGAGAGAGACTACAATATTGTATGTACATAAATGCGAATGTGAACTTCTTAAGCGAAACGCTTGAAAAGTTATTTGCGCAATATCTATAAACGCTGAAAAATATTATTGCTGATTCTACAACTTTGAATGAAAGCCTTCACAGTGTACTTGTGAAGCGTATGTGTATATTTTTTGGAGCATAAAATTGGGATAGACTTAACAGTTTCATTAACACTAAAAAAGCCTTCAAAAAACTATACATTTTTATTCTGAGACGTTTCGGATTAATCTTAATCCATCCTCAGTCAAAAAAATAATAAAGCAACTCTTGGCAGTGCCAGCAATTCAAAAGCAAAAGACTCTGTGACGCAAGAAATAACAGTGTGACGCAAAAGACGTCAAAAGCAAGACCAAGACCGTCAACCCTGTCAAATTCGCTAACAGTGAAAGCAGGACCAACAGGTATGCAGAAAGTGCTAAAACAAGATCTACACAAGTTCGTACGTAAATAAGTCAAGACCAGCAGCAAAAGACCATTCACAGAGCACTGCAAACGAAGGATGCAAAAATTTGTTTAATATTTTCAAGTTCAACAATCAGTACGATATGTCTACGTCAGCACCAACAGCAATGCACGCAATATGTATAAACATAAGAACTAAGCATAAAACAATTATTCGACATGAAATCTACGTATTGAAGAGGTATAAAGGGGTGGAAAAATTGTCCACATTAATCTCGGGTTGTTGTTCTTGTATCAAAAGTGTCTCTTTAATTAATAATTCGCGGTAGTTAAAAGCAGATGCCAAGATTTCGGGATTTTTAAAGTCCATGAAATGATCTGGATATGTGTATAAATGTTTGGCTACATCGGTAGCTTGGTGGTTCGATTTTAAAGGATTGTGTTCATCCA
>Ga0210059_1012659_pt1 | contig 12708 bp, 5 predicted proteins | sample Ectturendosymbi2_FD_188042 | JGI IMG/M metagenome (GOLD analysis project Ga0210059, IMG submission 188042) | Ecteinascidia turbinata endosymbiont from Florida, USA - Sample 2 (SPAdes) (version 2) | ecosystem: Host-associated > Tunicates > Ascidians > Unclassified | place: Key West, Florida...
TGGCCCATTTACAATGTTCTTTGAAATTTGCATGCAAATTTATTCCGTGGTATTTGCATTAAGTCGACAAATTAACAAGCAAAAAGTATGCGAAAACAATTAATCTCCTTTGCGCAGGTAATAAAATATTGTAAAATATCAAGCTCAAGGGGGGGTTTTAACCCCAAAACTCCCCTCCCTTGCGTACGCCCTTGCTTGGTATACACTTCTGAAATAAAAAACTTTGTTCAATTTCCTTCAATTATTTTAGTATTGATATCTGTTAGTGTGAAGACATTGACCATTTTAATGTTATTTTTAGAACAGGCCGGCGGGCGATCTGCTTGGTCCTTGCGGGAGACCTGGTGCCCGTGGGCGGGAGACCTGGTGCCCGTTGGTGACCTTTGCACTAAAGAGTGGATCAAATTTAATTAAGAAAATTTTGTGTGGTACGAGAATGTTTAAACAAAGCATAAAAATTAAAAAGAAAAATTGATGAGGTGCAAAAGCAAAATAAAACAAAAACTATGGATTAAAATTTCATGCCGAAAAAATGGTATGTTAACAGCAAATAACGGGAAACGAAAAGTAACGATTCGTAAAAAACAAACAATATTACATTATCCAAATTACCGAAACTTTCAGTGTTTAATTTTTGATAAGTGAAAGGTTGCTAAAATGCTTAATTATGTATTTTTTTCATGTAGAGGTGTTTCGCAAATTTCCATTTGAAGGTGAAAGTGACAGAAGGCTTAACACACACTGGTACTGACAACCACACTTTTGGGCCAACAAATACAAGCGAGCATTTACCATAAGAAGAGTTAACTTCGGGTAAAGACAGGTTGTTAGAAGTGGATTGTCTTGTGGGGTAAGAATGAATTGAACTGACTGGAGCAAAATAATCATCAAACTTGTTTGGAAGCATTTTGTTTTTATAAGAATGCATGAATTTTCCTGCTGATAAGTTATAAAGTTTAGGAAGGCATAAGATGTTTGCTGATAACGAAGAATCATTCAGAGATGTCTGATTAGTTGGTCTTATTAGTTTCATAGCTTTATTTTGGAGTTTAATGAGAGGCTGAATGGTTGTGTTTGAAGCACGTTCCCAATTGAGAATTGAGGAAGTAAGGTAGGGATGCATTCATGAGATATAGACAACTTTCAATACAGATCGTGTAATGTATAAGTTTGGATAAAACTCCAAAAGCTCTTGATGGTTGACTTTTCACCTTTTTTACATGAAGTTACCAGCTTGCGTTATTGCCAAAAAGAACACCTAGGTATTTCAGGTTATCTCTGGGGTAAATGCTATGATTATTTATAAAAACTTTGAAATGAAGTAGGATTGTGTTGTTGGGAATTTAATGACATAAAATCAGTATTATTATAGTTAAAGTGAAAAGATGACAACTTTTCTTGCTTATTTGCGTAATTCATTTCACCGGTTTCACTTAGGTTAAAGTTGAGTACTTGGCTTGCAAATTTTGAGCTGATAAGTCACATGGTAAAGATTCAATAAAATCAGATAAGTCATAGTTATTAAATAGGAAGAGGTTGTAAAGCTCTGCGTTGGTTAAATTAAAAAATAGTACAGTAGAGGAGACACAGGCGAAACAAGCAAATGGTGCTGATGTACTGTAGGCTGTTGCTGGTTAGAGTATCATGGGGAATCATTAAGTGATTGGATATAGGCTACATATGGCATGAAGAACACTGAGCACAATGCAAACAATTAGACATATCACAAATTTTTCACAGAGCCATGATTATTGATTAAGTGGAAAAATAAATCAAGTATAACACACCGAGCAAAGGAAAGGACATTATGCAGACCACTTACCATACCAAAAGGAAGGAAAAATATTTCATTGGTGAATTGTTAAACAGATTGAGGAAGTACAGAAGTTCCATTGAGATTTCCCGTATTGACCACCGGCGTTTTGTTGTGTTCAAGGTCTTTTCCACTTCCGATAGTAATGGCTTTAGCGTCATTGCTTTGTCTACGATGAATTCTTCCATTGTTGGTCCAAATGTATTTCCAGTCAAATTCTTTTCTTTCTTCATTAGCCAAGTAAAACAAAACCTTCTTTTGTTTTGTAAGGTTTTCATTGATGAAAACACGTTCAGAGGTAGGTTTCCCTGAAGCAACAGTTTTTAATATCTTTCCCTATAAATATTGTTTCTGGTTCTTGTCGAAACAAATCTGATGGTAGTATTGGGGGCCTTGTTATTTAATTTACCCAGTCTGTGAGCAATATCAATATCTCCATGTGATATGTTTTCATCAATTTTTTTGAGCATTGTCAAAACTTTGTTTTCTCAGAATTATTTTTATTGTCACTCATGGGCATTCCTTGTATTTCTAAGTTTTGTCTCCTGCCGTACTGTTTCAAATCATTAATATCAAATTCAAGATTTTTCCTTCAGTAATTGATTTTTTTCTTCAGTAACTGATTTTTTCTTAGAGAACAATCTTCTTCTCTGAAGCCACAATTGGGGCATAGTGAGGCTTTTAAAGAACGCGTTCCCAACTTCGATCTCTCTCAGAGCCCAAAACAGAAGCGGAATAAGTTTGGACAAAAGTTGCACTCTTTCTTACTTAACGTGTACTCTACTTCTTGCGTATCTCTTTAACGTGAAAGGTTTGACTTTGCAATGTTGCTTATAACAAATAATTGGCGTGATCCAGAGTGTTTTTCTGCAAAGTGTTAGCTTTGTATGGTGACACCACACACTAATTTCATCAACTTGGTACAATCTAGTCTTCTTGTTATTGTCGGAGCTATACTCCTCACTTTCTGAACTTTTTTGCTATCAAAAAGAATTTCTTCAAATGTAACAACAGCGATGTCCTACAGATTTGTTAACTTTGCAGAAATGAATTAAATTCAATCGTTTGCAAATTTTCACATGCGCTGAATGATTTTTCTGCAGTTTGCGTGGGAGACGGCGCTCCAAGAAGCTGTATAGCAGCGATGCACTATGGAGTGCACAGCCACATGGTGATGCTGTAGACTTACAAAATGTTTGTTATTGAGCAGATCTTCGATTACTACTTACGAGTTCTTTCCACAAACAGTTGAACAACATCGATCACTGCACAAATCGCTGCTTGGCCTACCGGCCAAAAATGGCCAACCGGCGTTTATTTCATCAATGCAGGTAAAAGCAGATGAAGATTCCCTACACCACACAGACTTGTACCGTATTAAAAAGTGTACATACTTGTCAAACTTCGCTGTCGGTTGTTGATTTTGTGTAAAATTAATAATCACTTTCAAGTTGCATTATCGCCAAGGAAATGTTTTCGAAAAATAGTTTAGTCTTCACTCCTTTTGCATTTCTGTTGATACCCAGAGTCATGAAATATAGCTAAGACCACTGACAGAGATATATTTGGATTCAAAGAATATTCAGCATGTTTAATGAGAATAACAGTGTCTTAATCAAATGAATGGCTAAACGCAGAGGAAAGCATGACTTAGGACAGCGACTAAACAAACAAGGAAGCTTAGTATGCGTCCTGATAAGCTTGAACCCCAGTTTGAAAATTTCTTGATTGCGCAAAGTTTTCATATGGTTTGCCAAGCGTGTACCTTGCAAGCAGATGGTGTTCTATTGCGTGGACTGGTGACAAAACAGAAAATTGTAGCAAAATCTTTTTAATCTCATTTGGCTAGCGTCATAGTGTGTCTCCTGGCCTACTTTATCAACTATCTTTTGAATTGTTGAGCTGTGTTGTCTTTTGAATTGTTTCTTTCGTTTTGTTACGCTAACGGACTCAAGACACCTTCAACCATTCGAACAATCTCCTTAAACCAGTACACTGAAGCAAAGAAGAGCGTAATTTTCCTTATTGGTCTTCTTCTATGTATTCTTGGACAAAAGATTTCATCAACAGTTCGCGTCTAACTCTTGCATGGTCATAGAAAAGCTAATAAAACAGACTTGCAAAATGATCCAGTAATAAAAGAAAACTCTGTTTACACTGTCTATGGAAAGAAATCCTTTATCAGCAAAGAATCAGACACTTTAAGATCTTACAGAGTATATATTTCGCCTACGATGTAGGCATCATCAGCTCTTATTCAAATAGAATCTGCTTTTACTTATTATTGCTGACTCATTTTAAAAGCAACTTATTTCAACTGGAGCGCTGCGAGCATTTGTTTTACCCCATAACATTTGAGTAAGTTGAAAGCAACAACGTATATCAAACATTTTATTAGATACTCGAATTGTGGTTGGAGGTAAATTCTATTGCTTTCTTGAAAATTTGTTTTTCTGCTTGCACATTTAAATGTTCCAGTAACCACATATGACATTGGCGATTTACGTAAGTTGATCGAAATTGTAAAGCTAGTAAAAAGACTAAAAAAATTATTTCAGACACAGCTTTTGTCCACTCGTGGCCATTCATCACACTTTTCTTTCAAACAATTCAATTCTTTCTGTTCGCAACTTCTTAGTCGTCATGTCAACGTATTTCCAAGACCTTTTTCAGCAGTCTGCTGTTTCTAACTGTGTTCGAATAGACGTTCGATTTGGGAGGATGCCATTAAACTGATATTACTTCTGAGGTTTTGCAATATCTTATAAAAAATAAAAAGAGAGCATGGCGATTTAAAATGTATTTTAATGACATCCATAAAAGTCGGTTGGTTTATGGTCAGCTGACTTTGATGACCTCCGGGTCTTTTCGTTGGCCATACAAAATAAACAAGCATTGTCTGTCTGTCTTCCAATTTCATAGAAAATGCTTGCCAGCAGACTTTGGTTTACTCAGAGATGTCAAATATTAACTGTTCCCATTGGACAACAATTAAAAGCTCAAGGTATGCTTCATGGCTACCAGGGGTTCCACCGAAAATTGTTCTAGTAGGTGGTTGTAGCAATATGACACTTGGATGATCGCATAGGGTTCCATGAGCATCGCAAACATTTGCGGAAGGTTCCGCTGCAGCAAAAAGGTTGTAAAACACTGGTTTAGAAGAATCAGCCGACTGGGGGCTCAGCTTTCTTGTTCTTATTGGAGAAAAATTTTAGGGTAGTGCTTCTTTTTATTATATTTTTTAAGTCTACCTATAGTCATCGGTTTCATACCTGATTATCAAACCTCGGTTGTTTGAATTTATTTGGTTTTAATTGCCAAGGTGAGGTTTGGCCATAATGTGAGAAAATCTCTTGCCTTAACTCTCTGACTCTTGGCTTTCTGTGTTGTTGGGCTTTACCTATCCACGTTGACTAACTTCATCGGTGTACATGCGTTTTCCTTTTGTTTCTCACTCTCTCGCAATATCTCTCTTCACTTGCATTGGTTGTGACGTCTTGTCGTTACCAAACTTTTAAGTTTCCTGCCTTCAAGTTTCTTGCGCATTTACGTTCTGTCTGAAGTGACAGATTGTTTTCTAGCTCCACGGTTGTTTGACCTTTTCTGAAGTTGTTCACAGCCTCCTACGTGTCACAAATCAAATGAACAGAACTGACCTTTCTTTTCGTTTTCTATTTTGCCCGAGCTTTTCTAGCATAAGCACTACTACGTGTCAAAATTTTGTGAGTAGTTAACATGCTTTTGGTGAAGACTGCAATTCCAGGGTGAATTAAAGTTGAGGGTATTGCTGCCTGCTGCACTGCGCTATATTGTGATAAGAAGTCTTAATAGTCAATTACTCTCTGCTATTCACAAGGTCAAACACACCGGAAACAGAAAAGGCTACAACACGTCCAACAAAAATTTAGCTTAAAAGTAAAAAAGGAGTAAAAAAGGGAAGGTCACAATAAATTACGAGGAAGCTTAAAGCCTTTTTCAATATCCCTCAGAGACAAAGAGATTTTGGCAAAAAATGGGTTTGTCATCACCTCAGGCATACACGTTTAACAGTCTATTTTAGTTTTTTAACAGAGCTTCCAAATCTACACATTTTGCAAAGTGGAGAATAAAAGATAAACCTAGATCTTGGTCTTAGTTCATCCTTGAAATGGGAGCTGTTGCTGCATTTGTTCCATTTCCCCTGAAAAAATATCCCAGTTGTAGTTTATTTTCTGCGTTCATTGTTGCGTCAAATAGAGCAAAATGCAGGTCATCTTTACAATTGCTAAGATATTTCTACATATTTTTTACTGTTTAGGAGGTTATGGTACCCTGGAAGAGAAATGAACATTACCTCAGACATGACGCTATGGAAGATGCCTTGGCAACCTGCGTTTAAGTGCAGATCAAATCATAGTGGGGTTGCGTAATGTGCTGTGGAACTCGATCAATTTGCAAGTTTAAAGAAGTTTTTCGTTCCATCCGAAATATTACAAAATAACATGCGATAAACAATATTAAACAAGGCAATTTTTTCTAAATTGAAAGTTGAAATGGCGTTTATAAGAGCATGTACGTGCAACTACGCCATGCACTCAACCGTTTTCTCCGCATCAACAAAATGGCCGAATGTATCGGGGAATAACTGCGAAGGCACAGATTTTTGCTTGCACGTACTTATCTTGCAAGCACTTCTTAGAAACAGCACTTGTGCCGATTAAAAAATTATTTTTCTCATTTCTGTGAACGTTTGATGTACTAGGAAATGAGCAGTTACAGACAAGACAGATTTTTTTACCACTTGAAGCGTTTATTGCAAAGTGGTGATTAACGCAAAGAAGCTTCCATGGAATTGGCGCTCTCCGCATGTCTCCTGGAAAAGCGATTGTTCTCACTGGCTGCAAAGTTTGGAGGTTTTTCTATAATCCCTGTTTTTTTCGCCAAAGCATTTTAACATGGCAAGGCGTTAAGCCAACACACAAGCATCAAATTTCAACAGGAATCTTAATTCTTTCAACAGAACTTTATTTACAGCACTGCATCTCGTAAAATATTTGTGCAGGAAGAAGTGACAGCTATGCCATTTTGATACTGTGTTGAAGTTTATATTGAACATTTAAATTTTGTAAATATTGTGAACTTTCAAAAGTGTGAATGAGTTGCTATATGACACTATGCAATGGTGACAGAGGGATGTGTCCTCAAAAATCACTAAACTATATATTTTCAGTAGACGTAGTATTTTATTACAACTTTTGCATGCATAAACAGTTGAAAGTTGTTTTTCTGATGATCAAGAGCAAACAAAATAAATGCCGAAAAGTTTGGAAAAGTCTACTGCAAAGATTTAAAGACTTTGGTGACGAAACACGTCTTAAATCAAGCGAAAAGTTTTGTTATTGCAATTGAAACCCCATTTGTTGCTATTTACGCAATCGGTTTAGTGCAAAAAATTCCCAAAATCTCATAGAAATGCAAATTATTTCATAAAATATAAATCATTGGCAAAAAACTCTTTGAGTAAGAGTTATTTGCATCGCGGCAACGAGTGTAAGGCCTAGGAGAGCTACGGCTTGCAACGATATCGATGCCAAAACTTGCGCAAAGCAATTTAGGATTGTTTGACTGCACAGAGTCCTTCTAGCACCGATGCAAAGCTGAGAGAGAAGCAATTAAATTGTAATTGCACCTTTGCGAATTTTCCGCAACTTGTCTCTCTCAAAAATGCAAGTTTTTCTTTGCCTTGACGAACCACAACAAACAGGTCGCAATTCATGATGACATTGAGGCGTGATAAGACTTATCTCGTGATCGGCTACCAGATCAGACAAAGCTTCTTGATTTGAAGTACTTTTCTCGCACGTATATAGCCTGCAGCGACAAAGACACGCTGTTGCAATTAAACTGACATTGCAATCTTCTACCGTAAATTCTTATTTACGCTGAGAATGCGCAGATCCATCGTTTCATTAGCTACCAGCAGGAATGTCAAGGTACGACAAACACGGTAGCTACTTAAATGAGATTAAACTTGCCTGTTTGGTGGGTAAACAAGTTAAGTCTACGACATGGTGTGCAAGTATTTGGTGCGAGATTTTGAGACGAGGTTGCTACAAAGCCTGTCCAGTTACTGCAAAATTGTGTTGCACATAGATTTTCACACGTTTATTTTTTCGCATAACCCCTCTTACTATGTGTTTTGTACTCAAATCTAGAAAAAATAATTCAAACAACTTTTCGCATTCAAAAACGTAAGATCACGCGAAAGCTGTAACGTCTGAAAGAGCACGAGTTACTCTTACACACAAAATGTGTCTGCTAATTGTTTCACGTTTTAGAATGGTTTAAGTTTGTGGATTTCTTGCTCTGCTTAACAAGATCACCTTCATGTAGGTCACGAGGAATTTACAGCCAGAATACATCATACGACGAAGTACAAAGTAGTTGCATTTTTTATTACTGCAGACAGAGTTTACAAGCCATAATGCAGTTCTTTAATAGAAATGTAAAAATGTTCTTGACGCGGCATAGTTCTGTTACCATGAAGAAAATAGTTGGAAAGTGCTGCTTTAGAGCAACCTGCGCTTCTATATTAGATCAACGCACAACTTGTAATCTCTGTATGAAACATCGGAGCACTTCCCAGAAACGCATTTGGAAACTTCCAGACAAACGCTATTTTTATGAAGTTCAGCGAAAAATCTTTTTCGAAATAACAATACGCTTTAAAGTCAAGAACAGGAAGAGTTTGTGTGGCACACATTCGTGTACTATCAGTGATGAAACAGGCATGAACAGTACTGGCACGCACAGCGGCATGCGCCAACTGGAAAACTATTTTTTTCCTGCGGACATGGTACCAAGTTGCGCATAAAGTGCTAGCTCGAGCATGCCTAAAGCGCTCACAGATACCTTCGTCAGGCACCCGATCAGATTTTTGTTGTGGGAGCGCCGAAGGTAGCTCTGGGAGAGGCAAAATTCATAAACGATCCAAACACTTGCATTGATCCAAAAACGTTTGGAAGAATTCAAAGCGATGCAAACGCATTTTGTCTGAAGTACTTTTAAACTTTCAGTTTTGATTACCAAATTACCCCAAGTTCATAAATTGTCGAAATTAATAGTAAATCAACAATTTACACCGAAATGCAATTTTTTCATTATACCGAAATTTAAATGGGGAAACCGGCAACACTGGCCCCATTAGAGACGGGTTTAACCCACAGAATCCACAGGTTATAATTTAACCAACAGTTGCAAACATCCAATGAAATAAAAGACGTTGCTGGCTGATCTTACACTTAAAAATACACAATATTTGCACTGTAAACATAATTTCAAGAAAAATGTTCTTGAAGGCGTCATGTTTCAAAAAAGGTATTTTAAGTTTTAAATTATGAAGCAGTATGTCAAAGAATGCACACGGCACAGCTTGTGGATGAACTTGTTAAACATCTTATGTTAAACCCGGTGTTATAGAGCCAGCTTTACTCAACAGTTGCTTATTCAATTGCAGTTTCTTTCCACTGACGATGATGTTAAGAAAGATGATATCTTCTGAAGTTGTCTTTCACCTGAAGAAAAAATTGTCATGACCAAAAGTTTGCCTAGTCAACAACATAGTACTGTATTTCATTGCATGTCTATTATATCACTATGCAACAATCCACACTATTTCTTCACAGAATTGTTGTTTGCTGCAGTTGCAATATTTTGAAAACTATATTTGTCATTCACTGCGTGATACAACGTTGTTTCTTTGACCAAAATATTAAATCTACTTACGGATTAAAAATCATTTAATTAATGAGATGAGAAGAAAATATTATTCCATCTTTATTTGAAAATTTTGTAATGCTAAACAGCAAATTTAAAACACAAGAAACTCAGGTGCCACGGATGATTTATCCGCTTTCCTATTACGATTAACAAAAAAAGCATGTGTAGTAAAAATATATATACGCTTGACACACTTCACATAGAAATTATCTTTAACTACGTTTACGTTTGTTTACCTTCAATTAATCACTGGGCAATTAGAAATCTCGCGTCTGTGCCGCCCAGCTGTTCAGAGCACAAGTTGAAAACAATTGCAAACCAGAAAGTTATTAAATATTTTTATAGAGTTGACTCTGCTTGTAAGCATATAATTGGGCAGCTCCAATTTTTACCAGCGGGTAGCATAAATAAGAAAATCAAAGAAAGTGAGTTCAATAGTATCTTGTAGTTTGTTTGGTGTTGATCATTCCAGTTGTTCCTGTATCAGATTAATAATATAAGCAACACGTGATCTTCCCTATGTTCAACAAAACGTTCAACTAAAGCACGTTTTAGAAGTAACTGGAGTAGTGTTAGCTATCACGGCATTGTGTACACGTGCTACAGAAAGCTTTAATAACTGGAAAGTGAAAACGTTTTTTTGTAAAAGTTCAAAAGGGGTTGAAGTGAATTTGGCATGAAAAAAAGCCTTATGGCATCAGTTACTGCAACCATCTGAGAAAAAAAGAGTAATACCCTCCTGCTTGGCTTCCACTTGAACATCTGTAATTGGTGCAGCCCAGATTGGTCGAATCATGTTTAATACTTGTTAAATATTTAAGAGTCCATGTACAACTGCTTAAAAAATCAATCGAAAAGAGATTGAAAACTGTGCAATATCGCTGGAAAAATTCTATTCCTTACAAGACTTCTAGGAAGCGGTTCTTATAGCCGCACCTATGTTTTTTGCAATGCCAAGTGTCATGTACGGATTATTGTAAATCTGACCTTTAAGCAAGCGTCCTACAAGTCTTGCATTTCTTGTAGCAGACATTCGTTCGGTCTTGGCAAACCACACACTGTGAGCTCCTTTTACGGTATGAAGACGCCGCAACACAGTCGCAATTTTTTTCCTTACGAGAAAAAAGACAGCTATTTGTTCCAGCGCAAAACATTTTTGGCTTTACTTCAACAGTATAATTTACTTCAAACCGCACTGACTTAATCGGCAGAAAAAAAGTCTGCGGCTAAGCTTTCAATGTGTAGAAAGGCTGACTTTACGGCACAAAAAAACAAAACACGTTTCAACTCAATCTTGAAGTTATAATTATCTAGAGGTCACAGGTTTTTGCACGATAACACGTCACGAAAAGCGTGTAGTAAAGAGGTGATTAAAATCTTGTCATCAAAACTAGCAAGACAGGACAAATTTTAAAAAAGATTTTGCGCCGTCTTTTCCTTAGTCTATTCCTTTTCCTTCGCGCCGTCTTTTCCTTAGTCATAGCCAGGGCTGCCCTATTGTCCTTATTTCTAAGATATATCCTTATTTAAAAGTCTGTCTCTTGGAAATTTTTTCTGTCCTTGTTCCAAGAAATGTCCTTATTTTGACTTGCATCCTCTGTTTTGGCGTATTGTCTTATTTTGCAGACTTCTGCGGTCAGCAATCGTTTGTAGAGAGGGTGTTCTCCTTTGTTTCGGTATAGTGGACCAAAGAAACAGCCCCAGCGAAAGAGCGGTTAAGTCCATCCTGCAAATGAAAGTAAACTTAGAAAAGAACTGTGGTGAGATGCATCAAGTAGTCTCTAAGAACAAGGCACTGTCAAAGCAGACCGTTTGGAGTACAAAATGTGATTGATAACTGAGACTGAATACATTAAGTTCAGCGATTTCTCTTCCTTTTTATCTTATTTTATTTCCGGGTTGTCCTTATTTTTAGTCTCTACGGATGGCAGTCCTGCCTATAGCAAAGCATTGAAAACAAAATCGGATATTACCACACTTTTGCACAGATCTGTTTCTTTACATAAAACAAAAAAATCTGAGCATTGGAATATTTCGAATTTGCAAAATAACATTTTTTTGAAAATGTGAACGTACTAATACTATGTGCGGCGCATTCAATTTGTTTTGATACAAATTCACCAAATCCAGAATAAATGTATGCTTCCGACAGAAAAATATCAACGTTGTTTCAGTGAAAAATTGCAATACCGGTCGCTGCATAAAGGTTTACATTTCTCTAAAGACGAAAAACCATAGTACATAAAAACTAATAAATTAGAAAAACTGTAGTACATGAAAACCAGTAAATTCATTACTCCAACAAAAGTTAATAAACAGGTACAAGCAAGCAAGATGAGAACTCACGGGTTACGCCACAAACTACGCTGTGATTGGCAAAACAATGGAAAAACACAATAGATTTTTCGTTGCATGCCCCCAATCTAATTGTTCGGCTTCACTGAAGCATTTGATTTGTGCTTTAGCAAGAGAGAAACTTAATTTCTACCTAATCAAGCCAAACAGTTTTTTATCGAAGTTTACCACGTTGCGGTGTACCTTCTAGACTTCGTAAAACGCGACGCGCTGACTCATAAATCACACCGCTTGTTACCAGCGCTGCTGTTATCTTCACAGAAGTGAATCCTGGCTTCATAATGTGCTTGCTAGCTGTGCTGTGGCGTTAGGTTGGTTAGCAGTTTAGTTTTACAAGGTTCTAGTACGGTTAGCAGTAAAAATTCTAAATTTTCTGCTCTTGCTTCCTGTTACTAACAGCAGTTCATGTATCCTCTTTTGCAACTCTTGTTCAGCGTCAGCAATTCGCTAGTACATTTTCTTACTTGTTTGCAGGACTGATAATGTGTTAAACACACGAAACTAGTTTCCCGCAAAATAAATTGCAATGTATTCACTTGCGTACGTCACTACTGTGGCTTACAACTATTGAAAGACTGATAGGCAGGCTTCAAATGCAGCCATTCAACCTCTAACTAAGCTCCAAAATAAAGCTATAAAAATAATAAATCCAATTTATTCGGGATCACTAGAAGAACATTTCCAGCACTTAAACATCTTACGCCTTCCCAAACTATATAGCTTTTCAGTAGGCAAATTCATGCACTCTTATCATAACAAACTGCTTCCACATCATTTTGATG
>Ga0210059_1012661_pt1 | contig 12705 bp, 10 predicted proteins | sample Ectturendosymbi2_FD_188042 | JGI IMG/M metagenome (GOLD analysis project Ga0210059, IMG submission 188042) | Ecteinascidia turbinata endosymbiont from Florida, USA - Sample 2 (SPAdes) (version 2) | ecosystem: Host-associated > Tunicates > Ascidians > Unclassified | place: Key West, Florida...
TCTTTTTTCTTTAGGTTCTTTTAAGTGTGGTGTAGGTGGTGGACGGTGGGCACCCTACGATAGATACTTTTCTTATCCGGCCAAGATTTTGGAAAAAGGTTGCCCAACATGGCCGGACAATCGAGGATGCACTGTATGTGAATTTGTGAAAACTGCAGAAGTTTTATTATGTGGCGAAGTGAAACCAATTTCTTCTGGCGGTTTTGAACTTGCCTGCAACGCATTTTGTTTCCGCCAATCACATCAACGCATTGAAAAATATACTCAGAGAAACAGATTTTACTCGCTTCTACTAACCAACCGTTCCCTTTGCACTGGAAATCACTTCGTCCCCCGGAATTTTGCAGCCTGTTTTTTTTTTCGCTGAGACGAATTGGTCACTGAAACATTTCGGTCATTTGTCTCACAGCTGTATTTAAACTCGACAGAGCAGTGTTCATTAGCCTATAATTTCCGACATTCTGACCGAAATGACTAATATTTTTTTCGGTCATTTCAAAAATGTTTCGGTCCATGACCGATAAAAAATAGCTTGCAGCCCAAATGACCCCTGGTCCTTCGCAGCCTCCCACTCCCCATCAATTTATCAACTCGCAGTGTAACTTACCCGGTACGTCGTAACACTACAATCCGCAAAGCATTTGACGGAAGAGCAATCGAAGTCGATGCTGGAGGTTTAAAAACAAACGCCGGACCACAAAATAAGTTCACTGCGAACTCACGTTAAGCTGCTCTGTCGGGAAAGGTCCGGCGCCCACGCGGGAGGTGTAGGCTTTCATCACCCCGATCACCTCCCCGATGCTGTTTGGGGGAACTCCCAACCCGGTGCACACTCCGCCAACAGTGCAGTTTGATGACGTAACATAAGGATATGTCCCTGCGACGAAAATCCTGTCACAATGACGATTAAAACGCAGTGCGTTTTTTAAAAACCCTGACACAAATAAGTGAACTTGCAACAAGCACGTGACGTCACGTCACACGCGATGGAACGGGTTTATGACGTGTTAGTTGCACTGGATGTCGTGACTGCTGCTGTCATACAAAGTTTCGCAATTTTGTTTTTGCGGGTCGTGTGAAACGGTAAATATCCGCACAACTGTCCGAAGTGCGAATGCTAAAAAACGCTTCAGAGCGAGATAATTTGCACGCAAAAATGGTTGTCAAGAGTAAGTATTTTAAGGTTGCTCATGAGCTTTTGTCCACATATAATTACTGCGGCCAGACGAGGCACAATTTCGCTGAAACTTCTAATGAAAGGTTGGTGTAACCGTGTGAAAGAAAACGTAATTGAACTAAACAAAGGATTTCACTATGTTCGTATCCTATGCAGCTCTGTTTTCTAAACAAAATCTATTCAAAAAAATCCTGGCGGAGGAAGGATCAGACATTATGATGTTTATAGAGTGTATTTTTTCCTCACTGAGTGGGAACCTTCAGCTCTTGAAATTAACAGGTTTATGACACAAATGACCCTTAACAAAAGCACCGCATCAGCCCGAGCAAGAAACACAACATTGCTGCATGAATTGAAACATGATCTGTCTACCGAAGCTCTGGGAAATACTGACTGGCAGGTGTTGCTGAGGAAAGGCGGCTCAGTGTACTCCAGTGGTTGGGAACCACTGGCTATCACACGTTTTTGTTGACAAACATTAGTGCCATTATTTGACAACAAATAGTTCTTGTCCCACTTTTCAATGAAGTTATTGTCGTCAATAGAGACCAATGTTTCAATTGTAATTAATGCTAGCCTACGAAGTTGAACACTAAGCTACACTGTGACAGGTGAAAGACAGGCAAGAGAAACAGTCTATTGGTAGATCAAATATTCTTGCAGACTGGTGTGATAGGGGAGGAATGAAAAAACAATTGTGTAATATGGGAGGAATGAAAAGTTCCAAAATAAACAAAGGGAGGAATGCATCAAAAAAGGTTGGGAACCACTGGTGCACGCCAACACACCAACCATCTCTTATTCCCATACGGACGAGATAGTGGACATGGTGATTGCTTGGCAATCCACACATTCTGAAGGAATTTTGGCAAAACACAAGTCGCTGACGTTTGTCTTAATCAGACACACGTAGGTGTAACGTTCTAGACACGTAAGATTTCTTGGGGACCGATTATGACTGGAAATGCACAACTTAAAAAGCAGCAAATGTAAAACGCGTTCTACCACATCAAAATCCACGCATGTTAAATCCAAAGAGATTTAAAAGCGTTCCGTTGAAATTGAGACTGATGTTAACTGACAAACGTTTTTATTAAAACAGCTGACGACTGCTAAGAAAACAGAAAAACTGGTTCGTGATGAACTTAACCAACGTCTCTTGAAATCAAAGCAATGCAAATGAAACATGTTGTTACATGTTGTGTATATTTAATACAAAGGTTTCGGTGAAGCTCACTGCAGTAACGACCACTGCAGCCAAACAGCTTGGGTTGTGAAGTTAAAACCACGTTTTGAGGAAAATGCTGTAAACATTACCGAAGTCAATATCAAGCATTGTTGCATTGGCTCCCTCCACAAGAATGTTCAAATTCTTGGGCGAATGAAGTTGCTCGTTCATGTAAAAGACAACATCTTTGACCTTTGCAACAAAAATACCTAAAAGGCAAAACCTGCGCAGACATTGCCAGAAACACAAGGCTTTCTGGTTTTCACAAAATTTGCTTGGTGTGTACAAACCTGAGCTGATTTATCAAAGCTCATGAGAGCCAATGTTTATAGTCAGCTTTATCCTGATTTTAGCAATAAGAATGTAGTGCTCATAGAATACTTTAAGTACAGTTGGGAGAATAAAAAAATATTCACGTTCACAGCAAAATAAACAGTAAACAAATGTAACATGACCCCCTTGTGACGTCATATGCAGTGGGTTAGCATATCCCCAACCCTTAAAAGTCAACTGGTCTAAATCAGGGGTTTCCAAACTTTTTTGTCCGAGGGCCACATAAGCTATTACACAACAGTTCGAGGGCCACACATCTTACATAATGCTTTCGTGGGCCGGATTTGGTCCGCAGGCCCTAGGTTGGAGACTCCTGGTCTGAACAATGAAATCACCCCAAAAGTTTGTTTACATCGACAAAAATCTTAACAGCAGTGGTTGCCCATTTATTTAAAATCTGCACTGTCAGAATTACTGGCAGCATACACTTTGTCTAGAACAGTGGTTCTTAACCAGGGGGCACATCCACCTAACAAATTACCTGGGGGAGCGAGCCCTTACGCACCCTACAACATTGGAAGTTTGATCAATAAATTTACCGATAAATACATTTGTTTTTACAGCTTATTTACAGTCGGGGGGGGCTTGAAACAAAGGAAGATTACTAAGGGAGGCGTGGTAGAAAAAAAGTTTAAGAACCACTAGTCTAGAAGTTGTTAAATTAAAACTGCGTTCAACATGTAACAAGATATAGCGCATTACAAGTACCTACAACAAGGTGAATACTTTAGAAAACTGTCAGTGCAACCAACTAAATCTAGTAAAAAATGATTTTTGGCCAGGTCTGGCTTCATAGCACAAATCCACGTAACAATACCATTGAGCAGGTTGCAACACCACACATAAACAAGCTCATACCATCGGGCGCAAAATTTCTTTAAACTCGCTATATTTCTTAACTTCTTCATCTATGTCGACAGCAAGATCTTCAAATTGTGCTTGATAGTAGTTTGCCAGAGCTTTTAATCTGTAAAGAAACAGCATGTACAGAGTAAAAATTACATTATGCAGCATTATGCTGAAAGTAATGAACTAAAATGATGCACAACTCATTCTTGTCACAAGATGTGGTTGACCTTAAAATTCATAAGATTTACCCAAGAGTAACTTGCCATGAAATTCCAGTAATCTATTAGATTTAGCAATGGGTTCTTTTGAATGCAAGTTCACACAGCTGCAAGAAATCAACACTTTTTGTAGATTGAAATGAAATCATGCACACCCAATTAGTTTATCAATAGCAAAAACTTCACTGAAGATTACATATTGTTAGGTTTACACGTATGAAAAAGACTAATGCAGCAAATAGATGAGCAATCGTATCATAAAAGTTTGATAAAGAAGCAACTTCCCATTGCAGTGCAAACAAATCATACCATTGCCTCCAAACTAAACAACTACTGGTCATGTACTCTTTGTTTGAAAGCAGGGGCTGGGCATGAACAAACATTAATGTAAAACAACTATGTAGAAAAAAAGCAGTTGTGTGTGCTGTTTCTTTCAGTTTTTGGCCCGCATCAATTTTGTTGACCTTCTGAGTTTGTATGGGTAACCATCCTGGGTTATTACAGCCAACATGTTCCCCAAAGGGGGATCCCCAGATTTGAACAAAGGGTTGTAACAGGGTCAGTGTGATTGAGTTTTACCAAGTTTTAAAGGTAATGTGTTGCTTCAAACAAGGTTTTTGTCTCTCTTGGTGGCCTTGGTGGAAACAGCTTACCAGGAACAAAGAGGTTGAAAGATGGCCTGGGAAAACAATTATATGAGAATGCCTTTACACACCTGGTTTAAGAGTCATTTTTATGTGTTGTTAAGAATCATATTTTTTTTCTAAACAGAATACTTGTTAGGGGTTATTGATAAGTATGTTTTCCACAGCAGGCTATACCAGGAGGCATGATTTATATTCCACTATTTCAATTTTCTTTGACATTTTCATATAGATGTTGAAAGCATATAAAATGAGTGTGCACTTTTACCTTCAAGACATCAGCCATAAATGTAACTGTAAGAGCAACAAATGGATCCCGAAGTTTTACCCATGCATAGGCAGGAAATACTTAAAATGAAGCCTATGGGAGCAAATACGTAAACCATACTAGTTTTAGGTGTGCTTGACAGACGACATTAGGTTTCAAACTGAAAGACCCAAAACAACTGTGTGTTTATTATAGCTCCTTGATACAGAACTAAGGAATATCTTGTGGATAGTTTGCACATCAATGAATGCAAAATTATTCATATTTTTTCAGTACCTAAAACCACCACCAGCTGTGCTTGTTTTTGCCGCCATAGTTTGAAGAACAACACACCTGCTAAGAAAACCACACCGTTCGTATAATAAAGTAGCTAGGCTATCACAAATCTTACTTTTCTCTAAAATTAGCTTCGCTGCCCAGGACATCAGCTATTCTCAAACTCATTCTGCCTGCTTTGGATGAGTAGGCAGGGCCAATTCCCTTTTTAGTTGTTCCAAGTCTATAAAGTCAATCAAAACCAAAAAAAGATAGCAAAGAGAAAATGAGAAATGATTCAACGCCAACTGAAAACAGCATTTTAAAGCAAAACGTTGACTCTGCAAACATCTACGCTCAATGTCACAATGAGGGTGATCTGTAAGCATATTCCGCAACATAACATGAAACACTGTTAATTTTTATCAGATCAAACAACAGTGTGTTTTAAGATGATAGCCCAGCTAACAATCTCAGTAAATGCAGTGGCAATTATACTAATTATCAACAAGTCAATAACCTCAACATTAATCCAAGTAACAACTTTTCCTTCAATCTTTCAATCAATCTTTTTACCATGTTGTTCAACACATTGAAACGAATTAAACTTTGCCTTTTATCAGGTATTTGACGAGAAATCATCACGTATATCAGAGCACACACAGTAAAATGCAAATAAAAACAGAAATAAACGCTCAAGCTGCACATTTACTTTTGCTTTCCTTTCATTTCTTCAAGCTTGCCATCAACTACCTGATGAAAGGCAAACACAAGGTGTGCACGATCAGATATGATCAAATTTTCTTGCCACCATGTCAAACCTGATAAACATGCATAACATTGTAGCAAACTTTTGTTGTTAACACCTTGACGGCCGGTCTACGAATATATTGTACCTGGAAAGCGGCTTAAAACCAGCAGTCTTTGGTTACCTTACCAATGCCATAGCTCCTCTGCCGATTGCACTAGAGAACTGTTCAAATCCTCAAAAGATTTGGCAAGTCTTCTTGTCTACACTCGAAAAAAAAATTTTTATTTGGTGGTTGCAGATTTTGTTTGTGACATCATAAGTGAAGTAGTGTTTGGGGCCATTTTGGCTCATGTTACCTGGCCTAGTGCCCAACCGCTAGGCCAAAGTATTTCGCTGAAGTTTTCATTGGAAACTAGGCTCGAGTCCGAGTCTTTTGAGCCTTTGAGGACTTTCTAGCATTACTGGTTCAAAAGTTATGATTTAAGTTATGAAAAAATATTTTGTTTACTTTAAATCATAACTTTTGAACCTGAAACCCCAGCAGCTCATCCAAAGCATTAAAAGACTTGGGTTGTAGCCTACTTTCCAATAAAAACTTCAGCGAAATACTACCATCTAGTGCAGTGGTTCAAACTTTTTTGTCCATGGAACACTGCAAGGTTATTTTAAGTGGACAAGGAACCCCTGCCAGATCTGCTAAGTAAACATTAATTTTTTTTACCCAAATTGCCATTATTAACACTTTGAGAGCCGGTCTACGAATACATCGTACCTGGATTTCCACCTAAAACCAGCAGTTTTTGGTTGCCTTACTAATGCCATAGCTCCTCCGACAATTGTGCTAGAGAGCTGTTCAAGGGCTCAAACAGATTGGCCAGGCTTCTAGTCTGCAGTCGAAAAAAATCTTTTTTCCTTGGGGGTTGTGGATTTTTTGTGAGTGACATCATAAGTGAAGTAGTGTTTGGGCCATTTTTGCTCGTGTTACCTGGCCTAGGGCCCAACCGCTACGCCAAAGTATTTCGATGAAGTTTTCATTGGAAACTAGACTCGAGTCCAAGTCTTTTGAGCTTTTGATCGACTTTCTAGCGTTTCTGGTTGAAAAGGTATGATCTAAAATAAACAAATTAATTAATTAGCTAATTATTCAAATATTTTTATTACTTCAGATCAAACTTTTGAACCAGAAACCCCAGCAGGTCATCCAAAGTATCAAAAGACTCTGATTGTAGCCTAGTTTCCAATAAAAACTTCGGCGATATATTACCATCTAACGGTTTGGGCGCAGGGCCAGGTGAAGTGGGCTAAGGTGACCTGAAAGTCCTCCACTTATGATGTCGTTCACAAAAAAACCGTACCCCCTAACCAAAAGATTTTTTTGGAGTGCAGACTACAAGACTTGCTGCATCTTTTGAGCCTTTTAACAGCTTTCTGCCACTTTCGGCACCCGGGTTACATGTGCGCAAAGTCACGTGCGATCCGGTCGTTTTGGCGCAAGAATCCCCAATTCCTACTAGACGTCGAAGTGTTAAGGTTTCATACTGTAAACAAAATTATGCACAATAAAAGTAACCATAAAGCAAGCTAGATCAAGCGATATAGTGACTGCTACACACCCAAAGGGTCAACCCTTTAACGACCACGGCTCGCACTTTTTTGGCCATAAATCGCCAGCCGCTAGAGCTAGAGAGCTGTTCAAACCCTCTACGGATTCAGCAAGCTTTCTAGTTGACATCGAAAAAAAATTTTTTTTGTTTTGGCGTTTGCTGGGGGGGAACGTCACAAGTGGGGGTGTTTTTGCATTTTTTTGGCCACCTTTCCCTGGCCCCCAACCAATTGACCCATTCTTTTGGCTCAAGTTTTTTTTGAAAACTAGGCAAAAATCCGCGTCTTTAGAGCCCTTGAATGGCTTTCTAGCATATCTGTAGCCAAAATCATGGATAAAAAAACAAAAATTGGTGAAAGTTTCTGCACCCACAAACCACAATTTGGGTTGGAACACACCCCTTCTCTATATGGACAACACTCGCCAGCGGATCGAGCTAGAGAGCTGTTCAAATCCGCTTTGAATCAGGAAAGACTTGTAGTTTAGACAGAAAAAACAATTTTCACCGTGCGATTTCGGCCTTTCTGGCCATGTTTACAAAACCACAGGATATTTTGACAAGTCTGTCGAAACAATCCATGACGTCAACGTCCCGTGGGAGTTCAAAAATGAAGCCAAATCACTGGCGCGAAACCGCGCGAGATTTAAATGCATTCTAGGCTATAGTACGAGCTTTTAGAGGGTTTGATGGACATTCTAGCGTTTCTAGTTGGTAAGTTATGGCAAAAATGGTAGAATATTAATTGGGGAAATCCCCACCAATCCCCTGGGAGTTTCCTGTCATATTTGGAATATTTTTGGCATAACTTTTGAACCAGAAACGCTAGAAACTCAATCAAGGGCTCTAAAAACACGTATTCTCGGTTAGAAACCAAAAATATTGCGAGCCAAAATATTGGCGCATTGGATTGGATGATGACGTCATAAAATTAACCAAAAATCATACCCCTGTCATGATGCCAGTGGCCCAAAACCCTCCACCCAAATTTGAAAAATTTCTTTTTTATTCTAAACTACACGAATCCACTAGTCATTACAGGGTTTGAACAGCTCTCTAGCTCAATCTGCTGCCGAGTTATAACTGGCCAAAGTTTTCCCTGAAAAGGAAAAATATGCCTTTTTTCAAACCTTTTGAATTTTGCCAAAAAATGAGTTTTTAACCCATAATTTTAGCTACAAGCAGGTCAATCAAGGGCTCTACAGATGCGGATTTTGGCCTAGTTTTCAAGAAAACTTTGATTCAAAAGAATGGGTCAAAAGTCCTCCACTTATGACATCACTCAAAAAAATCCACATCCCTCAATCAAAAAATTTTTTTTCATTGCAAACTACAAGTCTTTTGAGCCTTTGAACAGCTCTCTATCGCTTTCAGCGCCAGGGTTACGCTCGCGCAAAGCCACGTGCTATCCAGTTTTTTTGGCACGAAATGCTCGAAACTTACTGGACGTGAAGAGTTAAAATATATGGAAATGAAAAGCTAGCTTCTGTCAAATCAACAATGAAAATACAAAGTTCTGAACTGCACTTAGCTTCAAAATCAACAAAATAGTTTTTATAGAACATTTTTTTGAATTTTTTGAAGTATTGTGTTGCTTGAAACAAGTTTTTTTAAATAAGCTTAGGCCAAACATGTTTGATAAAAAACTTCAGGTTAATGGGCAAAATTAGATTCTTCATGCTTGTATATATATATATTTATATACCATACTTTCAAGATCTATTTTCAGTGCGTTTTGGCTTTTGCATTACAAAGCATGGCATATATAATGTGCTCTTGTCACAAACAATAATTAAGCAGGATGAGAGCAAGAACTGGACGCAAAATTGATGTATAGTTTCAAATTTATTAAATGTCGAAAAGTCTACCATTACGAAATCAACTTACTTTGATGAACAGTATGTAGTGAAGAATATAAACAGAACTAACATGAGAAGAATTTATAAAACTTGGAATTTTTAAACTTTTCAACATACAACTATATAGCACTATTGCAAAACTTCTTGTGTGAACAATAACACTTTTTTCAAGGTGCTTTTTCTCAGTTTTTTAAGTAAAAATGCAACCGATATTAGATGGATAATATGGTTACTATCCAAGCCAGTGTTTTTCAACTGGATTCTGCTGAACTTTAGGGTTCACGGGGTGGCTGCCAGGGATTCTGCTGAAACAGATTGAAATTGCCTGAGATAAAATTTGCAACCACAGTTCTATGCAGTTATAGCAATATAGACACGTGGATCATTGTATAGGGTTCCATGGGCAACGTCAACATTTGCGGAAGGTTTCACTGCAGCAAAAAGGCTGAGAAACACTGGTGAAAGCAGTTACTATCACACCACTGAAATAACATAAACATACGAAAATATTGCAAGACATGTGGAAGTTCAGTGTATTATGAATTTCACAGGATTCCCACACATTTTTAAATATCATTTTCCATACTTTTTCAATACTAAATTAAAAAAATTCAATACCGTTACTTCTCTTAATTTTTCAAAATTCTTAATCATGAAACTCAATTTTACATTGCATAACACTGCATACGTGCTTTGCCTTCAGTAAAATTCTGCTCAGATAGTTAAAATTTCTTTTCCATTTAGAATTTCCATGTTTTTTCAATACCTAATACACATTTTGGCTAATTTCAATACTTTTTCAAGGTCTTGAAAACCAATTTTGAAATTAAATACTTTCAATACCACGTGGGAACCCTGATTTCACTACACATTCAAAATGAACCTGACCTTTTTTTTCATTGGTATATGCTTCTTTCAGAAGTTCTGGAACATTTACTACAACTCCATTGCCAATAACAGCTTTGCAGTGTTTGTTCACAATTCCACTGGGCAGAAGATGAAAATCAAATTTTTTCTCTCCAACTACAACTGTATGACCAGCATTGTTTCCACCCTAATAGGGATATATAAGCATAATGTCAAATGTGTAACCACAGAATGTATCTTGCATGGGGCATGCATATACAGAAGCTTTATCAAACTACTAGGTGATATGTTTAGTGACCTTAAAAAACAAGATTATACAATGAAACAAACCCAGAAATACAGAAGAAACATCTTGTCTGACCTGAACTCTGCATACAATATCAGCATTTGTAGCCAGTAAATCCACAATTTTTCCTTTTCCTTCATCTCCCCACTGAGCACCAAGAATAACAGTAAGTTTGTTTTTTATACTGCACGTCTTTACTGGTGGTATTGTTGTTTCACCTTCACAGTGGTTAAGAGAAGCAACAGAAGCCATGTACTTTCACACTGGTTCTCGTTGTTAACAATTTGCAAATATTAGCAACTACAACAAACTATTATAGATCTGAATTACACCTTGCCTTTTTCCATAACAGAATTGGTTTAATTTTAGCACACAAATTAAAGTACAAACACAAAAACATTGCAGATGATAGAAAATTTCATTGCAAAAAATATGAAGAATTATATTGACAAATGCAACGATGTGAAACAGTGTCAATTTCTAATCTACAGTCACACACTAGAAAAAAAACATGAACAAACAATCATCAATACAGTAGAATTTGTCTAATTCGTCATCATTCAATTCGCTTAACTCGTCATTTTTTCGTCGGTCCCGGCAGAATTCCTATCTTTTGTGTACATTTCTGTTCATCTAATTCGTCACCTCTTTCTATCCCTTAGAAGTGTTTTGTTCAGCTAATCCATAATTTTCAGTTTCGGTTGTGATGTTTAAGCAGTTAACACGTGTGGGAATTCAAACAAATTAAGCTTCTTTATCTGAGAATTGTTGCACCTCGCAATTTGTTTGTCGAACTTATGCACGAGATGTGAAGCGTGACCCAACTCCCCATGGAGAGATTGCGGAAGACTTTAAAGTTCACTAAAGATTTCAAACGTGCTAGATTAAATGCAGGAGTCAAGATAGAGTAGAGCAATTAAATAGTATGATTTAGTAAACAACCATAACATCTTAAAGTTAAATTTTAGTGCAAATAAAAGCACTGTGTATAAAAGTTACTATGATAAAGTATACGAGTTGCTATGGTAGAATTTTCACCTGTTTGCATAATTCATCACTTCGCCTAATTCGTCACTTTTTTTTAATCCCCTTGAGGTGACGAATTAGGCAAATTCTATTGTATAATCAAAGCATAAGGCTCTTCCTGATTTATTCGATTCACAACATTTTCTTTTTCAATACCATGAAACCAAGACAGCAAACTTAAAAGCATATTTATGTTTGCAGTATACAATATCTAAATTTTCTTTTCATTCATGTAGCAAAAGCTAATTTGCTTTAATCATCTTGGGCAACTTATTGATGCAAGTTAACTACACCTATCATCATATTAAGCAAAGTACGACAAAATTAAAGCTTGTTAATGCCTACACATATTTATATTTTACTTGTCAATGAAGTTAACATTGCAACATACTGCAAAACACATTAACCACTTCATCAAATAGATTCTGGAATTCCAAAGCAAAACATTGGTAGGTGAAGAAAATAGTTCCAGTTAATCACATAGAAATGTTGTTATTAATTGTAGATTTGTATCACTTATTCACATATTTTACTTCAAAGAAGTTTAAAGTGTGGTCCACAGAAGAAAGCCATGGTGTTATTAATTCAATTAGGCAACTGTTCTCATGTAGATGGCCAGAAAGCGAAGTCATAACCTTCGACCAAGATGCTAAAATCAACATCGCAGCTTCAAGCTCCAGTAGGAAATTAGCAGATTCAACTGATTAGAACGGCACCTTTAAAAATCAACACCTTCGGCACCTGTGCATGAGATACTTGTTCTTCAAAATCATGCATTGAGTGCATGTTTTCTCGGTACAACAAAATAATTGATTAATCTCTTAACACTTACAGAGCTGCCCTACGGTATATTCGTACTTGGATTTCGGCCTAAAAAACAGCAGTTTTTGGTTGCCTTACCAACGCCCTAGCTCCTCCACCGATTGCGCTAGAGAGCTGTTCAAGGGCTCAAACGGATCGGCCAGTCTAGTAGATTGCACTCGAAGAAACTTTTTTGGTTGGGGGTGCAGATTTTTTGTGACTGACGTCATAAGTGAAGTAGTTTTGGGGTCATTTTGGCTCATGTCGCCTGGCCTAGGGCCCAACCGCTAGGCCAAAGTGTTTCGCTGAAGTTTTCATTGGAAACTAGACTCGAGTCCGAGTCTTTTGAGCCTTTGATCAACTTTCTAACGTTTCTGGTTCAAAAGTTATGATCTAAAACAAACAAATTAATTAACTAATTAGTCAAATATTTTTACTAACTTACATCACAACTTTTGAACCTGAAACCCCAGCAGGTCATCCAAAGTATCAAAAGACTCGGATTGTAGCCTAGTTTCCAGTAAAAACTTCAGCGAAATACT
>Ga0210059_1012662_pt1 | contig 12705 bp, 5 predicted proteins | sample Ectturendosymbi2_FD_188042 | JGI IMG/M metagenome (GOLD analysis project Ga0210059, IMG submission 188042) | Ecteinascidia turbinata endosymbiont from Florida, USA - Sample 2 (SPAdes) (version 2) | ecosystem: Host-associated > Tunicates > Ascidians > Unclassified | place: Key West, Florida...
CATTGAAGGCTCTACAGTTGGCACTTTAAACAAGGAAGTTAAAGAAAATGCAGATGTGGTATTGAATTGCTCATTCACGCCAACCCAGAATGATACAGAAGAAAAAAGGTAAGGATTCCATCTCCAGAAACTTAGATATGTTATTTTTGTTACAAACCTTTTGTGGTGTTAGTGCATCTTCCAAGAAACTATGCTGGAGATCTGGTGTGCAGTCTTGACCCTTGGTATATGTATTAAAAGACATATGCTTGTATTTTGTTCAAAAGAAAAAACCTTTTGTTTTTTTCAAACTCTTTGTTGAAAATGTCCTCTCAACAGTTATGAACAGTTCCTTCCCAGTAGTTTGCTAGACTGGACATACTCTCAAGAGGCTAATGCACTTCAATTCAAAAGCATTGTTGAAGATAGTGAAGTCGTGTACCAACCAGATCATTTTGCTTTGAAAACTCCAGCCAGCTTACAGATTAACAACATCCAAAAAAGTGATTCAGGTATTATCAAAAAGTTTTTGAAATAATCTAAAGTTTACCTCTCGACTTGTCTTGAACTTACCGGTAATCTAAAGTTTACCTTCCGACTTGTTTTGAACTTACTGGTAAACTGACAAACTTACTGGTAATTTTGAATTTGCATGAATACTTTTAGGTAATTGTGTGCTTTCAACATTTCATGATTCCAGTATAATCTTTTGGGAATTTGTTCCAAATGTTTTGAAAAAATACTATTCGTATTATCTTTTGCTCCTCACGTTGTTGTGTAACATTTTGGAAAAATTATGAGTGATCGAGTAATTGTAAGTCACTGTAAAATTGACATTGCAGTAGTTTATTTTACTAATTTAAGCAGGCTTTGATGTCATATTTTGTGGCATCATGGATTTTGCATGCCCGTAGAAATTTCAAACTTGGCACCTGTGATATAAACTGACTTGAAACATGAATGGAATGTATGTTCAAATGTGTTACATTTCAATTTCAAATGTCAATAATGAGTAATAAGCATCGTTTATGCACAATTTTCTGTTTTTAATAGACCATCTTGGTGGTTCATGTTATGCCCTTAAATCTGTGGGCAGCACTTTTTTGCAACAAGAAAATGTTATTTGTTGTCTGGTGTAGTATGACAAGTTAACCCTTTTTTATTAAAAAGTATCACACTGGGAGCACAACTCAATACTTGATGGTCTGCTAAAATGGGTAGGGGACAGGTTAATGTGGCTGAAACTCTCAGCAGTATGGAGAGCTTTCTTAAATTTGTCAGGTAAGCTATTGTGTTCGTATGAAGTTGTGGGTTTTAAGGTAATAGAAAGATCAGAAAGAAAAAAGGTAACTACAAGCGTTTCCAAGGTTTTAGAGATGTTGGTTAATGTTCTGGGGAAGAAGTAAGTAGAAATTTATTTGTTAGTAAAATAACAGGAGATGCTCGGTTCTTTGCAGAAAGGCAATCTAAGAAAAGTAAACACAATTCGAACTAAAGCCTGATAAACTGTGTTGAGATCTCCCTAATTTTATAAATGTGGGCTTGCGTGGAATTGGAAATCTTGTGCTACTTACCAGTTTTGGTTAAACATTTGATTGAAAACGTGAACTGTGAAATGTAAGGTTTTACAATAAGTGAGAAGGCTCTGACTTTGATGTCTAATATAAAATTATTTTGGGCTCCTGGACTGTGCTGCTGAATTCCTGTATCTTGATGCCACAGCACAGAGCAAGAAAAAGGCAAGCTCATTAACCAACTGTTGTTGGTTGCATAAAAATCTTGTAAGTGGTCATAATGAGCAAAACTTCCTCTTTATGCAGGCTTCTACACGTGCACTGCAACCATCCACGTGGATACTCCAAGCAAGGCTTGGGGAACTTACAACTTAACTGTATTGGGTGAGTTTTGGCCTCTTCACAGGGCTGGATTTAGGGAAGTCAGGGTGGGCACCTGCCACGGGGCCTCCACAGTCATGAGCTGTGAATCCCCTGGTTAAGCTGGTTTAACATATTTAATGTGAATAATCATAAAAATTGTTGATAATAACAGTATGTACAGTATAATACTTCTGATAGAATCTTAATCTTATTAAAATGGAACAAATAATATGATTTTTTACTTTTCTTAGAATCTTGCATTCATGAAACTGTACAAATCATAAGTAAGCTTAATGCACGACTTTTCTTGTGATCACGTATTTGCAACTAACTCATAGTAGTATTTCCTTGACCTTGAATAATATTTACTTGAGGTACTGAGGGCCTCCACACACAGGCTGCCCAGGCGCCCCCACATGTCTAAATCCGGCCCTGCTTTCCGATACGTTTTAAACGTAATTGTCAACAACTTCAGTTGGTGAAACACTGACAAGGTTTTGGTAAGAGCCAAAACATTGTGCGTGGCATCTCTTCGTTTATTTTGCATTATGCGTCTTCGCATGCGCCAGCGCATCTTTTCATTCTATTGCGCTTTATTAGATGCCGATGAACAGAAGTTCTCCCGTTGCAATGAAGTATGCTAAAACGTCGATAAATTAACAGCTTAGAGGAGTTTTTACAAAGTGCTGCCAAGTGATCTTTTGGTTTCGAGCAAGTTTTTGCATCACACGACTGAAACGAGTACGCCTAAATTGACTTTAATTCGTTGGTTTAAACCAGCCATGTCCAACCCAACTAGCTTGCTGAGTCAAAAGTATGTCACTGTTTTAACCAGGGCTGCACATAGTGACATATTAACGAGGGCCGCATATTAAATGGCCTACTTTGATTTTAGTAAACTAAATTTACCTTAAGCTAATATACTGAAAGCGTTCGAATCCTAGCTGCAATGGTAACACACGTGATAAAGTGGCACTGAGGATCACCTGCATGAAAAATGTCGAATTCAAGATTATGAAAATAAGGACAGGTTGTCGGTATGTAGGATACTTTTACTACAGCAGACGCCTGAACTGGACCGCACAAAACCTTCGACTGGGCCGCGGGTTGCGCATAACTGGTTTAAACGGTTGGTTGGCATAGCTGTGGTGAAACTGCTAATGCGAGGTTATGTCGTTAATTTTATATCGGGTACTTTTGTACTCTTTTGTTACTTCTTTATGACGGTCTCCAAAATGACGTTGCCCTCGATTGGAGTGTCGTTTCTTCTTTAAGATGAACCGTAAATCAGGATAATCACCCATTAGGAAACAATGTAGCTTTTAATGTTTGATTAAGCTGCACTGATTCGTTGTTTACTGTTCTTGTTTCTCCGATTGTCACAAGTCACGTGAACGGAACACTGAAATAACGCTTCCTTTATACTGACATTAGAAATTCTACTGTTAAAATACTTGAAAAAATTGACTTAGCGGTTTGTAAAGCTTTAGAGTTGCAGTGAAACGGATATTTTTTTCTAAGTGACGCCAAGGATCGGCAGTAATTGCCTCGTGTAGACAAGGCTGGCCAGTATGTAACGCAGCATTTTTATCAAAATATTGTTGTTATATTTAGTGCCTCCATCAATTCCTTCTTGCCAATTTCCGAGTGACCACGCACTTACTCTTGGCCTTTCCACAGCGTTTGGATGCCATTCTGTTGAAGGTAGGGAAATGAAATTGTCCTCTGTTCGTCTTGAGTCAAGACTCTTGACCATATAAGTACAGACTAAACTTACCAATTTATATTTTTAGCAAAGTACATTCAAAGTTCGTTGATGCATGACTGTGACATTGATTAACTTTGTGAACAAGTCTTACCTTCTAGAATTCTGGATGCTTCGTGTTTGCTTTACACTGCCGGTTTTTGACAATCGTGCGATCGTTTCAGTAACTGTCTCCGTTGTCATCATACGTGGTGTTCTTTTTCCGAGTTCAGATTGAAATGCGCTCAAATGGAAATTGTGCAGATTGCACCAGCTGAAGAGCTTACCACAGGATTGTTTGCCGATGTTACTGAAGAACCAGTTTGAAAAATACAAAAATGATATTTCGACGGTACATCTCGTCGCAACGGATGTGCTGCCGTTGTTCGCTATCAACATTCAGATTTACACAAGTTGCTGGAACGTGCATGCCGAAAATTGATTAAAAGCAATTTTAATAATGCTGCGCGGAAAAACAAGCGGGTGCGCTGAATCACAATTTTACTGAGAGAAGTTATTAAATCTATTACAGCGGGCGGTTAGCAAGTGGTGGAGACTGCGCTAAGCACTGTTGCAACTGCGCAGAGGGATCTTAGCAGCTGCGCGGCCGCGCAGGCGCGCAGTTTAAAGGGAACATTGGTAGCAAGTTAAATGAGTTGTGAATACGTCGTTCTTGAAGTTAAAATGCTGATGGAATGTGTACAATTGTACATTGTTTTGCGATCAGCGCTATATAACGAATAAATACCAAAAGCAGTTCTGTGCAGGTGTTCCGACGCCGCAGTACACTTGGTACAAAGACAATTTACCTCTACCTGAAGGCGGGGGTCGGCAAGATCCAAGATACTCCAATACGAGTTACACTTACAGCAAGCAAACCGGAACACTGACTTTTTCGGTAATTATGCGCCGGTCTTGTTATTGGTAAAAATAACTGTCATGTAGCGAGTGGCAAAAAAAGTGATAACGTTTTTTGTTGTTGTAGTTGCTGCTTTTGTCTGTAAAATTGTCCATGTTTGTTTTTTTCCGGCAGAAAGCTGTTGTAGGCGATGTGGGGGTCTACTTCTGCGTAGCAGAGAATAAGGAGGGTTCTGAGCAATGCACTGCAGTTAAAATTATGACAAGTAAGTCTTGGATTGCAGCATCGACAGTTCGATTCGCCATCGCAATGAACGCAGGTGTTTCGCGTCTTGTGTGCTGCAGCAATTTTAATTTCTGTTGCTCAGTCAGGTCGTACCAAACTGCTCGTTAAATTATCCTGTTGTTCTTTTCCATACGTAATTTGCCTGTCTAGTGATTAATTGGCAGTAATCGCGCTTTGCCCGCCGCTCAGTCGGTGTGATTGTCGATTATTCTTTATGGTGTTAACCTGTTTTTTTCGCTGAGACATGTCGGTCATTTGTCTGAAGGCATTATGACCTATTTGACTTAAAGTTTTTATGACCGAAAAAATTTCGGTCGGTGACCAACGAATGACCGAAAAAAACAAGTGTCAACTGCTGAATGGGAATGGAATCTGTGTGGGCAATTGTGCATGCGGTGTTCTCCTTAATCGGAATCATACTAATGTACCGCTCCAGTGTTTAACCAAGTCCTCCAGTTAATGAGTAAATTGGTCGCGCGGCGCCACATGTGACGTAGCAACTGCACCGAAGTTTTTCTTAGTCATAGATGTTTTGGTGACCTGGATAAACTTTCGTTTTTCGTGTCGTGATTGCGTTCAGAGCCTAAATATAGAAGATTAATTCCTACGTGCTTGAAGATTTATGTGGATGATTAAAATATCAGTTGGGTAATACAAACCAAAACGCTGCAGATGTGCGGGACTAGTTGTGAAATTACTCTGGTAGTTGTTCTCAGTGCGTTGCGGCATCCATGAAGCTGTTTTTCTGCTGGGTTCAATAACTCATAAGTTAAACTGGACACTCAGTTCTATCTCCCACCGAAAAACCGTTGTGCGTTATTTTGTGGATTTATTTCAGTAGTTTCGCAAGTGAAGCTTCGTGCATTTCCGTAATGTAGACAAGGACCGCCTGAAAGTAGGCAACCCAGATAGTAAATAACATCTCGAGTCGTTTTGTACTGTAGTTGTCGCTTCCAGTCATATCTTCGCTGAATGATTTACAGTTCAATTCAACCATGCGTTCCACGTAACGGCAATGCAAAGGCCGGCATTGTGAATGCCAACTTCCAGAAATTTGGCCTTATTTAAAGTGGTCTGGCATGGTAAAGCGCTGTTTGGCATGTACTTGAGAGTTTGGCATTGGCATATTTAGATTCTTTTTTAGTGGTGTTAGCAGAAAAAAAGCGTTGTCTGGGCTTTTTCAAAAACTTGTCTGCTTTGAGCTTAAAAGTGTAGAGTTTTCAGCCTGTTTGGCATGAATTCAAGCCATGTGCCATATTTTGCCTAGCGGTTTGGCGTATTTGTTTCATGTGATGTGAACCTGGAAAACTTGATATTGTTTCTGTGGGTTCTTTGTGCCTGCATCCTGTAATAGATATTTTGTGTGGAATTTTGACATATCTGACATACCAAACGCTTGCGTAACAAATTCAAACTAATTAAAAACAGTGGCATGGCGCATGTTTGTATTTTCACAATCTGCGTTTAGTTTTTACAATTTATAAGTATTTTTTAAGCATTTTCTGTAAAAGGAGATGATATCGTAATGGAGATTAACAATTATTTATTTTCATGCAATAATTCTAGGCTTGGTTCCGTAGGAACACTGAATTTTTGCCATCACTTATTCGGGTACCGGTAATTCAAAGTCGATAGCCATTGGCCTGTTTCGGTTTCTTTGGTATTTTTTGAAGCTGTTTGGCATACTTTGATGGGTGGGCAATTAGCTACTTTTGGCCCATGAGGGCCTGGCAACCCTCTCCTTTTGGTTTTCTGCTCTTCGACCACTAGGCACATGGTGTTAAGCAGGAAGAGTCGTTTTCGTTACCACCGTGCTGCCCAAATGAAACTGACGCAGCGTAGAAGCAATAAAATATGGTTTCTGGATGGACGTTACGTAATTGGTTCCCAGACTAGATTTGCTGGGTGGACGAATCTCAACCTGTGTTCAGTAGCAGCAATCCAGTAATCAACTTGGATCGTTCGTTTCTCCGTTTCGAATTCCTGACTTCTTTCTGCGAAGTTATGTCAAAGTCAGACGTCTCTGGCATCATAGGTGGCGGAACCGGGGGGGCCGCATGGGCCTAGGTCCCCCACTTTTATTTCTGGGGGGCCTGGCCCCCCTTTTTTTGCCTATGTATTGTAAGTTTAAGTAACACAATTAGTATTGGGTCCAGTGATAAAGTAAATCGTTTAATGAAAATAGCTCGCAACAATCGCGCTTTTAGTTGTGCTATAAAGAATATTGTTTTCGGGAAAGTCTTGCTTTCAGTAAATTTGTCAAAACCGTTAGTACCTACGAAGAGAGCCAGAGCTACTTCTCAAGTAGCTGCATAGCTCCAGCTCCTAAATTTTAAATTGAGCTCCGGCTCTGGTTCCTTGCAAAATGCCCGGCTCCGACTCCGCAGCCCTGGTTGCAACCGGGTGGACATTTGTGTGTTCCTTTTTCGCCAAAGTTATCAACTCCAAGTTTGTTCCCGAACACATCACTATCACCTCCGCGCTACAGACGCTTTCCTTCGCGAAACAAGTGCTGGAAGCAACTACAGAGCTGTGAAATGGTGACCACTGTAGTGTAGGATATATTGTACCAAATGGCACCCCACATCAGCCACAATTAACATTAAAATACCAACATGTACATCAAAAGTGCGCTTGGCAATAGATCTTTCATTGAAAAAGATGAACTGTTTTGATTTTCTTAGGCTTAAAAATGGCTCGAGTGGCCGGTCTGGGAGTCGTAGAATTCTATGACTTGACTCGGATTCGATTCAACCTGTGTCATTAACTCGATTCGCACTGAAACGACTTGTAATTCAAGTCATGACTCAACACCACAACTCGGTGTTTGTCACTGCTCTGCGGAACGTACCGCTAATTGCGGGGTTTTGGATCATTATGTGTGATCTACTCCGTCGATCACTGCGTTCTGGGTTTGTGCTTACGCTTTAACATCATTTGACCTGAGTTGCTAAAGCCATAGGCGTAGCCAGGGGGTCATGGACCCCCAAATTTTTAGAATGTCTAATCATTTTGTGCTTTGAGAGGCGGTATCCCACACAAAACACTGTTGCTCGCTTGAAATCAAACATTTTGGCAGCCCCCAATTTTTTGCCCCTCCCCTTAAAATTTTGGGCTGGCTACGCCACTGGCTAACGTACGTTGGAAACAACTGTAGCAGACGCATTACTCTGGGGATGTTACTTTCCGTATCGGAGTGGTTCTGCGTTTAGGATAGTTACGTTCAAATTTGTCGCGCTATGCGTTTCGGCCAAACGTATTTATGTCTAGACTTTTTGTGCTTTTCTCCGATGCTTTTCCTCTGTCGTGCTTTCCGTGGGGTTTTCCCTTCCCCCGTCATGTGTCACACAACGCCAACGTCATCTCATGGCTGAGGTTTGTTGAACAGTGACGAAAGGTTATTCGTCTGTTTTTTCTGATGCGCTATGCTACGTTGGTTTAATCACCGAAAGTCGATGAATCTGCGTCATGGTAAGTTAGGTGCAATTGTTAGTGTCGAATAGGTTTGCTATGCTCTTTCTACTCCAGGAAGAGGTTTTTGATGCAGCGCAAGCTGCATCTTTGGTGTTGTGTCTTTGTCATGTGGAGCGGATTGGGATAAAACTCTTGTCAAATTTCAAAACTAGCTCTGTTGACCATGAAAGAGTTGGGATTGGATTGAATGCAGTAGCTCATTTGGGTACTTCTTTGCAAGGCAAGATGTTTTTCATACTCTTTTCCTCTGCTACCGCATTTTTGTGGTAGTAGAGGAAAAAATCATTATCAACCCTGATTAAAGCAATAATAAAATTGTGAAGAAAAAAGATTTTTTTGATTCAAATCAGATTTTTGCATTTAAATCGGATTTTTATGATTTAAATAAGATTTTTTTGATTTAATATGTGGGGGGTGACCACCTACTTACAATTTTTACTTTTAAATAGTTTGTTTTACTATGACTTTTGTGCTTTGTTTCTGCAAGTACAGAAACTGGAAACAGCTGAACTTTCATTCAAACTTTCTTTGCACTCATGCAATAACATCAGCACTGGTATGCAAGACGAATTATTTGTTGAAATGACAATACTCAAACCATCAGTTCATTAAATTCATGGACACTTAATGGCATGTTACAAAGCTTGTAGATAAATACAAGCTTGCCAGCTTTCACCATAGGTTTTTACCATTTCATACATGCAAGTCATACTTTTGCAGAAGCTGAACTGGTGCAAGTTGCATTGCAATAATTAATTTTAACACCAAAAAAGCACCAAAAAAAAGCTGACAAGCTTGTACTTATCTACAAGCTTTGTTCTGAAACTATAATGTCAACAGCCTTCATGTTTGATGGAATTAAGATGCGATTTGCACATTATGCCTGGTTTCCTTGTTGCTGAGACATTTCGGTCATTTTTTCGCGGAGACGTTTTGCTCACTGAGACATTTCAGTCATTTTGACCCATAGTACAGTAGTATTAAAACTCGACATAACGGTATTCACTAGTATATATTTTCAAATATTGTGACTGAATTGACTTAATTTTGTTTGGTCATTACAAAACAATTAGGTCTATGATTGAAAAATGACCGAAAACGCTCATGCTAGTTTACACATTAAAACTTGTGGCATTCTAACAGTTCTAACTTCTGAGTCAGTGAGGGTTGGTGGTGTCAGTCCACATATAATATTTGCAGTCAGTTGACATAGAATATGTGATCTCACAGAAGCTGTGATTGATGAAACTTTAAGTGCTTTTAACTTGTGTTATCATAAGAACTCTCTGCTGTTTATACTGATAAGTGAAAACCTATTAGAATGATAATTATATGCGTCACAGAAATCACACAAAGCTCCAAAACTGCATACGATTTTTTGCTTGATTTTTTAAACTTTTATTCCTTGATTCAAATCACTGATTTAAATCAAATGCTTTAAATCAATCAACCCTGGCTTTAATATCGTCTGCTACTCCTGCTAACTGACAAGGTGCTTATTTTGATGTGCTCAAATACTGAGCATTATCAATTACTGAATAACGATTGAAAAATCCACTTCAGCAATCGCTGTGATGATCAACTTTTTTTGTTTTTGTAGAACAAGACATTGGAGCAATCATAGGAATTGTTTTTGGCGTAATTTTTGGAGTTCTACTCATCGGTATCTTGGTCTGGTGGACGTGGAGGAAAGGATACTGCGACAGTGAGTTGAATGGTTGATGAGAACCACGGCTGCGACTTTACGCGTTGAAATTTGAACGATAACCTTTTTGCTGCTGAAGTTGTATTTCGACCAGAAACCGTCGATTAGTTTCGTTCCGTCTTTTGAAAGCAATACTCTTCTATCCTCATCCACCACTGAACGTTTAACGTCAGGTAACTGAGGTGGTTTTGTGCTTGATGTAAGCATGTATCGCCAGCTTACTACATATGTCCACGCTGGGTACCCCGTATGGCTGTCATCGCCAACTATAGAAATTGTGGTATGGCATCTTCAAGTGAACATTCCTCTTGCTAAAAATATCACAAATCATGTCTTCAAAAATGGTACTTCGTAATGGAATTAGCAGGTAGCTAGTCTCCACTAAGGCGGCTAAGTTTAATTCATCATCAAATTTTTTTAGGATTCTATTTGAATAAGATTTCGAAACTGAGGATCGCAGTGTTACGTGAAATCGATTTCCTTTTCAATAAATTATGCTGACGGATTCAACTCAGTTGCCTTTGTGGAGTCTAGTTACTTAAATACAGATATGTGCAAGTGTGAATTATCACAAAGTGAAGAAAGCAGAGCCCAGCCCGCTGATTCCTCGAAAGCTTGTAGCAAACCTAAAGCCTTTAAGTGTACAATTATAGCAGGGTCTGTTTTATAACTAGTATTTTTTAAACGCAAACTTTGTTTGGAGATGACGCAGAAGGCTGCGCAAATCGCAGTCGATCTGCATCATTCAGCAAAGTTTGGCTTAGTCTCTTTCCATGCTCCTTTTTTGATTTGTGTACAACCACGATGGTTTTCCGGTGGTCTTCAGCTGAACGATGCTGCCAAGCCAACTCTGTTTGTCTGTGGAATTTAAAACTCTGTGTTATTGGCCTTAAGTAGGTTGTACTGCTGTTTGCGGTAACAACTGACTGGCTGCTCTACCGGGTATGACTATTTTCAATGATTAACCAGACAATTCTATTTGAAAAGAGTTGATGATGCCTACCTAGCAGGCGAAATATATACTCTGTAAGATCTTAGTGTCTGATTTTTTGCTGGTAAAGGTTTACTTTTCGATAGACAGTATTAACCAGATGATGTCTGTAATCGTGAACGCTGTATCTCGCCATTTCCAAATCCTTTTGTCACCAGTACTTGTTTTGATGGAATATTCTGCTTATGCGTTACGTTGATCTCGAGTGTTGTCGGTCTGACGATATTTTATGGATCGCAGTTGCCTCGCAACACTGCTCGCACGAGTTTTATAACACATGTCACGTGTGTTGTATGTTATTTTACAGATTCGGGAAAATCACCAGAACCAAAAAAGTAAGTGACGCTTTTCAGCTGCGCTTTTCCACGGTGCCGTCCTTGTTCCTATCCTGCGCGATAAACCTTGTTTGGTTTTTGCCATCGTAAAACTACCTGGACCACAGCCGATTGTCCCAGCCGAGCTCGGTATCTTGTGCAATCATCGTTAGCGCTGCATGACTACTGTAATTAACCTTACGCCTGGGTTCTTCTCTTGAGTCGCCTAATTTAATGCCGAGTTGACCTTTTCCGACTTTCAGCTTCACCACAGTTCCATATGTGAAATGTCATGCGTTGCCGCCCTATTTTTGCTGTTCCTCATCTTACTTTATGTTGTTTTATGTCAGACCTGAAGATGCAGAAGTGAAGGACGTCATGCTTGACAGTCCGGGACCTTCAGTCCACTAACGTTCGTGCGTGGCCAACAGATCAACTGGAAAGGTGTTTTAAGATTTGTGCTGTTGATCTTGTGGAAGCGCATTCGTTGTGGTTTTGCTCCAACCACAGCAGCTGCACCTTTTTCGTTTCGTTGGCTGCCATTGCGCGACGCCGCAAGTGGTCGGATATGTACGCGATTTTCGTCGTTGTAGTTTTGGGGATCCTCACGTTTCGCAGTTGGCTTACGACTGTGCGGGGCACAAGACCGATTTGAACGTCAGAAGCGTGAACACTAACAATATGTTACGTGCTGGCACTTCTCAGCCTCTACTGAGGTCCGATTTACTTCGATGCATTCGCATCTACCTAAAATATGTTCACTTCAAGTCGCTTTTTCAAGAGGAGCGTCGATGGGTTGTTGTAGGGCTGAGCATGTCGGGCGTGTAACACGATTTGTGACGCAATTAATTGTGCAAGCGCACGCGTGTATTGCATGTGCAATCATGCAGGTATACTGCACTGCAATACCTCAATGAGCTTTTGCTGAAATTAAACTGCCTGGAATTTATTGGTTGGTTTCTGTCTTGTTGAAAGCGGATCTCGACCGAGAATTTGGCTATTACCATCTTGAAACTGGGATGTCTGTGCAATACTTTTAGTCTGAGTATCATAATGTTGCTGTTTCGTAATTGACCCACCTCCACATGCTTACAATTCGTCTTCTGGCTTCTTCCGACTCGTGTCTATCGATTGAAAAATAGAATGCTGACATGATAGCAAGACCTCTGATGTTCTCATACCTGGTATTTTTGGTGGATCGAAGGGCTATTAGCTGAGTACGCTTATATATTTGACCGTTTCGTCGCTTATTCGTGACGAATGACCTGAATTACATCCTGAATTGCCGTTCAATTAACCGGGTCAAAGGATACAACTACTCGCTTTTTACTGACCTGTGCACGACTTGACCACATTCACAGGCGGGTAACATTGGAATTTGAAATTTTTACGTTGTAAAAAAGAAACTGCGCTGTTATGTCGCCTTTACGTTTTTCTCTTAATTTGTTTTTCCCATAATTTTCAATACATGTCGGCA
>Ga0210059_1012663_pt1 | contig 12705 bp, 6 predicted proteins | sample Ectturendosymbi2_FD_188042 | JGI IMG/M metagenome (GOLD analysis project Ga0210059, IMG submission 188042) | Ecteinascidia turbinata endosymbiont from Florida, USA - Sample 2 (SPAdes) (version 2) | ecosystem: Host-associated > Tunicates > Ascidians > Unclassified | place: Key West, Florida...
ATTGGCGTTTTAGGGTAAAAACATGCTTCTTTGGCAAAACCACATTTTTCTGGCAAAACCACAAAAAAATGCTGTCTTCCAAACAGTTTGAGACACCAGTATGAATATGTAAATTACCATAGTTAAAATATCTTGTGATTTTGACCATAACTTTTCTAAAAAGCAGTAATATTGGCCATTTTTTATTAGGATATTGACCATAAGCTACAAAGAAATCAGGCAACCCTGCTGTGGATCTTGAAATTTGAAAACTTATTCATACGGATACGCCACCTGTGACATGAACAGTAACGCATGACGAGAGTGCAGTAGGCTTGGTGGAAACGAACTAAACGTAAAAGATGAACCCTAACCATAGCCCTAACCTAACAGTGACGTAACCCCTAAGTTAACGCTAAGCTAACGTAACCCTGATGTAATCCTAACCGTAACCTAATGCTAACCCTTAAATGTTACACCCAGGCCTGAAGAAAAGTAAAGAAAAAAAAACAAAACGAAAGTCAGCAAGGTGAGAATCGAACCTAAAACCATTGGCATAGCAGCCGTAACGCATAAGAGTCTTAGACTACGAGATCCATGCCATTTGAATGACAAACTGACCGTTTTATTTGAACTGCTTTAGGACAGGGGTATCCATAGTCACTTACTTTCAAATATGTAGGCAGTGGCCATAGAACCACCTGCAGATCTTCATGTTTTAAACCTTATACGACTGTCACCTGTAGTGTAACATCATGATTGATAGTAACGCACAACAAAGAGAGTGCAATAGGCTTGGCAGAAACATACTACTGTAGTAACTAAACATGAAAGGTAAACCAGATAAACACCTTTACCTTAGCCTAACCCTACCTCGAACGCTAACCCTAACCCCTCAACCTCACCCTTAAATGTGCACTTAAATTGTGGAAATCTTTGAAAAAGTAAAGAAGAAAAACTGGTTCCATGATTGAAACATGCAAGCATTACTACCAAAACATTAAACAAAAGTCAACAAGGTGAGATCTGCACTGAAAACCATTGGCACAGCAGTGGTAAGCGCTACTGCTATGCTACCACGATGGGTGATACTTTAGTGATAAACTCAGCCTTTTATTCAAGTCGTGTGATGCGAAGCGGTTCCATAGCCACTTCCATAAAAAAAAGTAGTTGTCGGTCACACTTTAGTCCTAAGCTAAAATAAATATTGGCAGAAACCATAGAACCGCCTGTGGTTCTTAATATATGAAAGGCATTGTCGATAGGTCCACCTGTCGACCTTCATATTTGAAACCTTATTCCTCCACCACCTGTAATGTGATAGTAACGCATGACACGAGTGTAGCAGGCTTGATGAAAACGTACCTGATGAACCTGAACCTCAAACCTAACCCCTAAACCTAAAACCCAAATGTAAACCATTAACATAAAGTGTAAATTGGAAACTTGAAAAATGTAAAGAAAAACTGGCTTCATGAACTGAAACGTGCAACCACTACTACCGAAACAAAAGTCGTTAAGGTGAGAACCGAACCGAAAACCATTGGCACAGCAGATGTAAATGCATCCGCTGTGCTACCAAGGTAGTGCCGCTTGAGTGATAAACTCACTGTTTTATTAATCAAACCGCGCCATGACAGGTGGATCCATAGCCACTTCTAGTTTTATAGTCACACCTCATGTTTTGTATTTCACCTTGTGTAGGGAAAGTGATGGTGTACAAAATGAAATATTTATTGTATTGAAATGACTCAAACCATCAGTTCATAAACTTCATTAACACTTATGTTAATGCATATGTTAACACTTTCAGGCATGGCATGTTAACACTTTGAGAGCCGGCGTACGATATATTCATACTTCGATTTCGGCCTAAAAAACAGCAGTTTTCGGTTGCCTTACCAACGCCATAGCTCCTCTGCCGATTGCACTAGAGAGCTGTTAAAAGGCTCAAATGGATCGGCCAGCCTAGTAGATTGCACTTGAAAAAAATTTTTTGGTTGGGGTTGTGGATGTTTTATGACTGACATCATAACTAAAGTAGTTTTGGGATCATTTTGGCTCATGTTGCCTGGCCTAGGGCCCAACCGCTAGGCCAAAGTGTTTCGCTGACGTTTTCATTGGAAACAAAGCTCAAGTCTGAGTCTTTTGAGCCTTTGATTGACTTTGTAGCATTTCTGGTTCAAAAGTTATGATCTAAAATAAACAAATTAATTAATTAGCTAATTAGTCAAATATTTTTACTAACTTACATCATAACTTTTGAACCCGAAACCCCAGCAGGTCATCCAAAGTATCAAAAAACTCAGATTGTAGCCTCGTTTCTAGTAAAAACTTTAGCGAAATACTACCACCTAACGGTTGGTGCCCAGGGCCAGGCAAAGTGGGCAAAGGTGGCCTAAAAGTCATCCACTTCTCCACTGACGTCACTCACAAAAAACCCGCATCCCCAAGCAAAACAATTTTTTTCGAGTGCAGACTAGAAGACTTGCCACGTCTTTTGACGCTTTGACCAGGTCCATAACCTAAACAGGAGCGGAGATATTGCTGCACAAAGCCACGTGCATTTAGGTGGGGTTTTTACCGAAAATCCCCGAAAGTAGCCGGACGCCAAAGTGTTAAGAAAATTGTACAAAAATACAAGCTTGCCAGCATTTGTGGTGCGAAGTCTATTGTTAAATTGATTATTGTAACGCAGCTTTGACTAGTTCACTATTTGCAAAAGTATAACTTGCATGTATAAAATGGCAAAAACGTATAATATATGTATCACTATGAATCTGAATAAAAAATATGTTTTAAAACTACTCTTTCTAGAGTCTACAGCTTACATATTTGCTGGAATTCAGATGAAACTTATGCTTTATACCACGTCTTTAGCCAATGGGAGTATTCAGGAGCAGTGTCCCTAAATTTTTATTGTGCCCCCCAAATTTTGTGTCCAGAAAAGTTTGTTTAAAACATATGTGCCAGCCAAAAGCTTGTTCCATATATTTGCAACATCGTTTCATTTTTATTTTACTTGCGAAGTTGAATTTTCTGTTGTCCCTGTACTTTTGTTCTCGTGCACCACACGCGTCAAACTTTCCATGTTAATTGGTTGACATTCCAACTGCGTAATTTGGTGGTTGCCTTTTTCTTGAGAGTGGCGCTGTAAGTGAGTTGGACCGAGGTGTGAGTCCTTTTTGCACTTGATACGAGCCGTGACTGTCGTAAATCTGACTGCCTGACTAACTATCTGTTTGCCATACTAAACATATGACTGATCAACTAACTTTAGCTTGTTAAGTACTTGCTGAGCTACTGCATTGCGTGGCCTGCATGAACTGCGGTGTGGCTTTCACATCAATAGCGAAATTTGTGTGTTAAAGCGGGTGGACAGTATTTTCTGAGTTGCCAGGACCAGTGATACAGCTAAACGAGTCAAGGTTTGGATGCAACAACATGTACTGTAATAAAAACAAAAATCTTGCTCCCTCAACAGTTTATATTTTGTCTTCAGTTCCAAACCTCAAAACCTGGCTACAGGCCTGCTTTATGCCAACCTACACTTTCAAACTTGTGGCATTCTGACAGTTCTGATTTCTGAGTCTGCAAATGTAAGTGATTTCAGTCCACATATCATTTTTGCAGTTAGTTGACATAGAGTCTGTGACCTCATAGTTATGATTGATAAAACTTGGATTGATTTTATATATAACTTGTGTTGTCATAAGAAGTCTCTGCCTTCTTTAATAATAAGTGAAACCAATTAGAATGCCAATTAATATCTCTTATACAAATCATAGAAAGCTTCAAAACTGCATACAATTTTTTGCTTGATTTTTTGATTTTATCACTGATTTAAATGAAATAATTTAAATCAATCATCCATGACTAGAAATAGCTGAACTTTAATTTAAATACTTTTTTGTGCTTATGCAGTGACCCTTAATATAAATAAGTTAATAGCACTAGTACTGGTGTACGAAATAATATATTTATTGAAATGCCAATATTGAAACTGCCAGTAAATTATTAATTTCATTGACATTCATGACATACATGCATGAAATGTTAAAAACCACTAATGATAATATATCTGTTTTATGAATTAAAAACATGTTCTGCAACTGGGCTTTTTTTCAGACATAGACCAAAACGTTTTTGAAATGACTGAAAAAAAAGTAAGTCATTTCAGCCAGAATGTTTGACAGTATAGGCTAAAAAACACTGTTATGGTGAGCTTTAATACAACTGAGGCAAATGACCAAAATGTCTCAGGGAAAAAAAGCAGTTATGACTTTGTTTACAGTCAACAGCCTTCACATTTGATGGAATTTAACTGCAACTTTCACTTTATGCTAGTCTGCACTTTCAAACTTACGTCATTTTAGCAGTTATGACTTCTGAATCTGCAAGGGTTTGTGATTTCAGTCCACATGTCATTTTTGCACGTAAATGACATAGAATTTACGACCTCACAGTTACTATGATTGATAAAACTTCAAGTGGTTTTAACTTGTGTCATCATAAGAACTCTTTGCCTTCTACACTAATACTGTTTAGGCCAGTGGTCCCCAACTGGGGTGCAGCAGCACCCTAGGGTGCCATTTAGAATATTCAGGGGTGCTGCAAGCTAAAATGTTTTTTAATATATCATTGAAAAGATATTTTCAAAATGTCGCCAAACGTCAAACCAAACTGCTAAGGGTTCAGTACTAGGTGATCAATGCAGCTTATATTTATCTTTTGTGGGTTACTGCAAACCTAAAAAGGTTGTGAACCACTGGTATAGGCTATGTGAAAACCTATTAGATTGCTAATGAAATGTGTCATAGACATTACACAGAGCTCCAAAACGTCATGCTTTTTATATTTTTTTTGCTTGATGTAAATTATGATTATCAATCAACCCTGAACCGGAGTGGAAAAAAATTGTTATGTAATAAAGGTACAGGTACAATAGAAAAAAAAATTTTCATTGCAATTTAATATGACCTTCCACCAAACAACTAACACTAGACAGTTGCGATGGTTTACTTTTTTCTATTTTAACAACTGTTGAAATCGAAATTTGGGTCCAACTGGAGATTGTTATCTGGATTGGAATAATCTTGGTGTGAAAGTAGTGGTGGCTGAAACTAGGCCTAGGTTAGCAGCAAATATTATTTTTACTACCCTTTTGGTGTCATTGCTCAGTGTAAATTATTGGTTTTTGCGACTCTGGTTCGGTCATTTTACATCCGCAACCAAGATCAGCTACTGACAGATATCCATCTTCTGAAGGGTACCATCATAACCATGATGCTAAGGTTTGCAACTGTTTGATTTTCAGGTACTTTTATTTAGGTGTTTCTGAAAAGGAAAATTACTGACATTTTTCTGTCATGAATGACTTGTTCTGATAATTGTTTTGACTTAATTGTGTTTTTAGAGACACTGAGTGCATAAGCTATATTTTTATGTGAATATGATAGGTTAGAAGCAAATTCCTTAATAAATTTAGCTTTGTGAAGTGAAGAGTTTGACTTTTTTTAGATGTTTTCGCTTGAGTGTTTGGTTTTTTTTGGCAATTTCGTTGGGAATTTTTGACTTTTTTTGAAAAAATAAAGCTGGCAACCCTGGTTGGCAGCTATCACTACAGTAGCATACTTGTAGGTACTCGATGGATTAGAGTTTATGGTCCTTATCTTATTTCCTTCACCATCAACATGCCTCAAAATTTTTATAGACTTTTAGATGTTTGTGTCAATTTGATCTAGGCTATTTCTACTTTTTGTGAAAAATGATAAAAGTTCTCAGGAAAGTGTCGTTTTTCAAATTTTCTTGTAGTTCTGTCAACTTTGATAACCCGCCTTGAATTTTTATGTTGATACTGAATTGTTATGTGAATTTTGGGGCTGATACCAATGTTTTTCATTGCCGATAACCGATACTGATATTTTTGCGTCACTCAAACTACAGCTGAAAGGCATTACAGTGCATTTTTTGCTTCAGGCCACATAAACAAGAAACTAATTATACAAGTTACAATTATGAAAAAGCAGATTGTGATAAGTTAAGAACAAGCAGTGTCTATTTTGCCTCGTGAGGCAAAATATACACTCCTGGAACTATTTTGCCACCAGCCGAACATAATTGGCTAAACTAGTCACATTTGGACAGGTCAAGTTTGGACAGCATGACTATCTCAGTTGATTTTGATGTCTGTAACCGACTCAGTCTGATAGATAAGTAATGTCATGGTGTCAGCACTGGCAAGCTGTTAGCAGCTTCTTGTTTGCATTGTGTGAACTGTAGGCTAAACCCAAACCCTTGTCTCTTTATGTATTGTACTTGTCACGTGACCACTTAACAACCAACTATGTTGACTAAAGGTCAGATGTACTCTAATAGGATGGTTTCATCTGTCATGCCTACTGCATTCCATAGCAATGGCTAGGACACACAGAAGTCTAACGTAGGCACTTTTTTGATGCACGCTGAACGCAAGGCTGCCTAGCTTAGAGAGACTTTAATAAAACAGCCAACCAACACAACAGCACGTAACCTAGTTTCTTTGCAAACAATCATCTGCTTACCATGACACACAGAAGTCTAACTCAGAGTTCCCACATGGTATTGAAAAAGTATTGAATTTCAAAATTGGTTTTCATGTGCATTAGGTATTGAAAAGGTATGGAAATTCTAAAGAAAAGAAATCGTAGTATCTGAGCAGAATTTTACTGAAGGCAAAGCACTTATGCAAAGTTTTTGCAGACACTTGCGTGCAATGTATAAAACTGAGTTTCATGATTAGCAGTTTCATAGAATGAAAAGCAATGGTATTGAACTTTTTAAATTTAGTATTGCAACAGTATGGAAAATGATTTTTAAAAATGTGTTGGAACCCTGCTAACTCTAAATCAACTATGTCCAACCAAAATGACTCACTGAGCCAAACAGTATGTTGCATTGAAAGACATATTAATGAAAGCTGCACATTGAATGGCTTACTTTAAGCTTAGCAAAGTAAATTTAGTTTAAGCTAATGTACTGAAAATGTTTGAATGCAACTGCAATGGTAACAGACGTGATAAAGTGGCTCTGAGGACCACCTGCATCAAAAATGTCAAGTCGAAGATTATCAAACAAGGATAGGTTGTTAGTATGTAGAATACTTTCACTACAGCAAACTTAAACTGGGCCGCATGCGAGCCGTGGGTTGGACATAGCTGCTTCAAATCAACAAATGCAAAAACAGGCAAACATGTGTTGCATATAAGTAGGCTTACTCCCTGTGTAGACAGATGTGCCTACGCTCAGATGTCATGAGTAAGTAAAAAACAATGTGTGGCACATTAAAACCATCACTTCACTGCAATGAAGAACCATAGAACATTGAAATCTGTGCAAACCTAGGTCACTGCTTGCTGTGACGTAGGCACTTTTTTGATGCATGCTGAACGCAAGGCTGCCTAGCTTAGAGAGACTTTAATAAAACAACCAACCAACACAACAGCACGTAACCTAGTTTCTTTGCAAACAATCGTCTGCTTACCATGCCAAAACCTGCAAGTGAATGTTACATCATAGAGCATTTTGTCGAGACTATTGCACAGTGGTCTGATTATTATGCATGAAGGCTCTGTGTGCTAGGAACAGAGCATTTGCGTTAATCGGTCAGGGTCAGAGACATAGTAGCAACTTGGGTTTCTGAGCACTTCATGCAGAGCAACAGTATAACACTTTTATGAGCAAATATTGACAATATATATCGGCACAAGTTTTCTGATAAGATACACTGGCAACATTGTAATATCAGGCGATACATCGGTCAAGCTCTAGTTATTACGCATAACATTTGTTAACATTGAAGTGGTTGTTAGGCTACAAATTGGTTGTTAGGCACAAAAATGAAGTGGTTGTTAGGCACAAATTTGCAAGAAAGAACATGAAAATTCAGTTCCATTGAGACTGTAGTAAGGTTTGAATTTGTATGCATCATGAATTGCAATAAATACAGCATAATTGGAAATGTTATCATGCGAAACTTCAATAATTCTTTGAAGCACTGAAGATTGCATAAAGGAAGGGTATTCACAAATCGAAAGCCCACATTTGAAATAAGATAACCGCTAGAACAGTGGTTCTCAACCTTTCATGGTTTGTGACCTCCTGCCAAAGACTCTCAACACTTGTAACCCCTGCTCATCAATAAAAATATTTAGCATTGTTTGGCATTTTGCAATATCACAGCAGAGCTATTTAGTAAAGGTCTCTGCTCGTGGCCCCAGGAGAACTGCTCTATGACTACCAAAGGGGGCTGAGGTCCCTGATTGAGAAACCCTGCGCTTGACCGACTCTTGTGCCCACACGCTTCCTAGATGATGGCACTGCACTTTTTCCACTTTGGCAACTTTTCAAAGGCTGACCTTTGCGCTTACCTAAATTTTGAGAAAAACTGCTGATATATATCAGCAGGGAACGTTTGGTGTGCCACTCCACCAACCTGGCAAGGAAGTTGTTAAAAGGCTTTGCAGACATTTCAACTGTTTCTACGATGTTTAGGATGTACTGAGAGTCTGTGACCCACAAATGTTTAGAAATGCTGCTCTAAAACCTTTTTTGGTGTGGTTTCTTTTTACTAGATCCCTGGAGTAGCCTTTTACCAGTTGAACTAGAACTGCATCACAGTTTTATGTAACAAGCAGTGTGTGTTCCAAGTTGTGTAGCATTGGGCAATGCTGGAAATACTGGAAGGATTTATTGAGATCTTCAATGAAACATCAATCATCACAAAAACGCCTGATATCTCAACAAAATTCAAATCCAACTGATGATCAGTATGTTTAGTTTTTTAGCAAATCAGTTCAGCATTCCAGAATTGCTTGAAGCCTTCAAACACAATAATGTATTATTCGTCTATAAAATCAAACAATTTTTTCTTCAATATACATAGCACATATCATGCTAAGGCAATTCTATAGTAAATTTTCCATAAATAAGGCTGTAAAACTGTATGCAAATCTGTGTATTTCATGTTCCTACATGTTTAACTCTTGTATAGCATGTACTTTATAGTTTTGGAATTCATGATTGACTTTTTAATATGCAAAGTTATATAAACACATAGCAAACAACAAGATGTGTTTAACTAATCACTGTCTGTGGAAATGAATCTTTTCGCAGCAAAGAATCAGACAATAAGATCTTACAGAGCAGGGCTGCACAACCTATTTGCTATTGCCAGCCGCATTATGTTTACTTTTATGAATTACGACTGCCAGTGAAATCAAGATATTATACATTTTGCATTGCTTCTGTTCTGCTTTCATACACTGAGCCTACCCTGCTTCTACATGTTTGTTTGGCCTTCTTTTTACTAAGTACTATATACTCATACAGCAGACAAAAGAGTTTTTAATAATGTACCGCCACCATAACTTCTAGATCAGTGCTCTTCAACAGGGGTTCCACGGAACCCTAGGGTTCCGCAAAACATTTAGTGGGGTTCCATGAGTTTTAAGGGTTCTGTGAGGGTTCCTTGTCCTATAGGAGAAATTATTTCTTGCTTCAGTATGTTCATGCATGCATTATGAAGATTTTAGATCACCGTGCCGGATTCAGACTCCAAGTAGGCCAGTTAGTTATATACAGGAGGTTGGGTGCAGATAGCAAAACACGAAATATTGTTAGCTGTTGCGTCACTTGCTGTTCATTGTTGTTCAGTTACGAAGAACGCTATTATTGCATCATAGCTATATAATGTTGCCAATGTACAGTCTGCTGTAGAGCAGTGTTGCCACTGCTGTTTTTTTCCCTAGATCTGTTTTTTTTTGTTTCATCTGGGGTTTTTATTGAAAATTTGTTTTTTTTATTCTGGTCAAATTTTAAAAATGTATGTCGTATTACGTAGTTTTTCATTCAGGAATACAGTGGTTTCACAGGCGTAATTTGCAGTGTCGGTAGCCAGTACAGTAATGTCAACGTGGGTTAGGCATATCCAAATTGTTTGAAATCTAATGTTTCACTGATGCAGCACTATAGGCATAGGTCAGCACTCTTAACTTATCACTGGTATATAGACAAGAGCTACTATGTTTTAACTTGTGTATTTAAGTAAAGGTTAAAAAAACATTACACGTTTTTTTTAGAAAAGATGTAACTAACTTTTTATGTTGCTGCATATGCTTGATTTATTGCTGCGTGCAAATTGTTAATATGTTTAAGAATTGAGTTGAACTTGTTAAAAATTTGATGCAATTAATGCATATTGCCTTACTTTCTTATGTGCAAGTACCGGTAGCATACATTTCAAGTTTGGTTTTAACTTTTTTTTGTATGTCTGGGTTTGTTTTTATTTTCTGGGTTTGTTTTAAGGTAAATTCTGGGGTTTTTCGTCATAACAGAGTGGCAACACTGCTGTAGAGTAGACTGAATAAAGCAGGGGTTGGCAACCTTTTGGTAAATATGTGCCGATTTAAGATTCTGAATCATTCAGTGTGACAACTACATCCGTATTTTTGCACAAGTCAAGGTCAACATTACTTATTGTGAATCACAACAGAATTGATATGTAAAACGCAGAGCTTCTGTGCCATTGCAAATTGCTTGGCTGTGGCACATGTGCCGTAGGTTGCCGACCCCTGGAATAGAGAGTAGACTCAACCTGAGTCACAGACTAGAGCTGCTGTTCAACCGTTGTGGGAGTAAAATATAAACAATGTGAAACCCAACTTTTTTCTATTGAGTCAAGCCAGATGAAGCAAAATAGCATATTTTCTTATGTGAAGCGAAACAATAACAACAGTGAAGGTATGGACGGTAATGAGCAATGTAGCTCAAATGTAAAAGAGGCCCCAAATCCAAAGTGGAGCCAGTGTAATTCAATTGCCAAAGTTAGAAAATGAGATGACACATATTTCAGATACAGGTTCTTTTTGCCGGATGACCAAATTCTGAATGTACAGCAGCTACATTCCAAAAATGCAAGAACAGCCAAGTCATTAAATTTCTTGGTTTTGAACATCTGTAATAACTGTTTATTTGTTGAAGTGTCTTATAATGAAATATTTGATTTTCTTTTAAGTAGTTCATTTAAAAAAAATGTTAATGAGGATTCTATGACAAACGTGAAAGTATATCAGGGGTTCCACGATGACAAAAAGGTTGAAGAGTGCTGTTCTAGATTTTAAATTGCATAATTATGTGCACGGCCACGTCAATTTTTATCAAAGGCCGCATGCTGCTGTACGGCCACAGGTTGTGCACCCCTGTTACAGAGTATCTATTGCACCTACTGTGGAAACATTATCAACTCTTACTCAAATAGAATCCAACTAATTGTAGAAATTGTTTATAGAACCACCTCTGGCTTTCAACTTGGTTAAATTGTGCAGGTTTTACTGTGTGCTAAATGTATGGTGTAATTTCATTTGGCATGATCAAATAGCGCTGGGCAAGTGGTGCGTTAGTAGTACTTAACTCTTTGGCGTCCGCTTGGTTTCGGGGATTTTCGGTAAAAAAAACGCCTAAACCCACGTGGCTTTGCGGGGGAGTTTCTCCAGTCCGGTAGGCTCTACAGACCCGGTAAAAGTCTCAAAAGACGCAGCAAGTCTTCTAGTCTGCACTCGAAAAAAAATTATTGCTTGGGGAGTGCGGGTTTTTGTGAGTAACGTCATAAGTGGAGGACTTTTAGGCCACGTTGGCCCACTTTGCCTGGCCCTGGGCGCCAACTGTTAGGTAGTAGTATTTCGCTGAAGTTTTTACTAGAAACTAGGCTACAATCCGAGTCTTTTGATACTTTGAATGACCTGCTGGGGTTTCAGGTTCAAAATTTGTTATGTAAGTAAAAATATTTGACTAATTAGCTAATTAGTTAATTTGTTTATTTTAGATCATAACTTTTGATCCAGAAATGCTAGAAAGTTGATCAAAGGCTCAAAAGACTCAGACTCGAGCCTACTTTCCAATGAAAACTTCAGCGAAACACTTTGGCCTAGCGGTTGGGCCCTAGGCCAAGCAACATGAGCCAAAATAACCCCAAAACTACTTCACTTATGACGTCACTCACAAAAAATCCGCAACCCCCAACCAAAAAATTTTTTTCGAGTGCAATCTACTAGACTGGCCGATCCGTTTGAACCCTTGAACAGCTCTCTAGCGCGAATCGGTGCAGGAGCTATGGCGTTGGTAAAGCAACCGAAAACTGCTGTTTTATCGGCCAAAATCGAAGTACGAATATATCGTAGACCGGTTCTCAAAGTGTTGCACTTCTCAAGTTGATAAGACTGGGCCCAGTCCTAGATTAGGTTGTACTAGAAACTTCAAAATGATACTGGTAGTTTGTCCAACCTCATGTTCAGGATGACAGAGGGGTGCATGGTAAGGGCTCGTGTGTAGTGCTGCCAAGCTAATGGCGTGCTGTCACTACACCATTCACCATAAAAAGTAGTCACATGGCCCATGGTGCTAGTGCTAGGTAAGTGGAGATAAGCACTGTTGAGACCCTAACTGGAGCTACTAAGTACATTTCATGAAAATTACAAATGAAAAAAAATATACTTGTTATTAAAAGATTTCAGTGTTTTACAACCACAAACAATACTAGAATGCAATGTATGATAAATTGGAAAGATAAACATAGATTTTCATTTTTGCACAACTTAAAATTTTTGCCAGGCTTGTGGTTGTTTCTGCATTAATCACTCTTTTCAGTCTGAGCATTATTGCATTTGTGGACATGCTTGTTGTGCTTAACTG
>Ga0210059_1012665_pt1 | contig 12703 bp, 6 predicted proteins | sample Ectturendosymbi2_FD_188042 | JGI IMG/M metagenome (GOLD analysis project Ga0210059, IMG submission 188042) | Ecteinascidia turbinata endosymbiont from Florida, USA - Sample 2 (SPAdes) (version 2) | ecosystem: Host-associated > Tunicates > Ascidians > Unclassified | place: Key West, Florida...
GAAGCATAAAAGATTTTTTTTGGTTGCAAGTGCTATCACGATTGGCCACTGAGATCCTCTTTATCACTATTATGCCATAATTATTGAAGCTCTTGAAAATGTACAGGGGCACGTGTACACCTCGCACTCGCCAAAAGCTGGAGATTGACATTACTTTTTTGACAAATTTCTATGCGTTATATTGTTTGTGCCACAGTAGAACTGTTCTGAAGCAATCGAACTGAATCTCACCTTTGCACGTAGGTTTTGGTATCTACAGCCAGTGATACAGTATCGGGATACCATTTATTCCTAATCAAGTCAAAACAGCAATTTGAATCTGGTTTTTCCATAATCAACTTTTTCTCCTGTCCTGTATCGACGCAGACATACCACCAGTCCGTGTCGTTCACTGTCCACCACCATGCCGGTAGGTGGCGCAAAGCCACCATTCCCACAAAACTGGAGTCAGTGGTGATTGTTGGACAAGGTTCAATGGCGAACCGGGATGCTAAAGAAAGAGAAAGTTCTATTCAGGGATGCATCACATGCTTCTTTGTAAATTGCACATTACTTGCCATGAAGCAAGACCTTTGAACAACTTTGTGGCCTATATGATAAAATTATTTTGAACAAATCGTCGGTCCAGTTGGGTGATCAAGACAAAGCCTTAATATGCAAGGGATTACGATTTGCAACTTTGCCTTGCTTGATATGCGTTGCTGCACTTCATAGGCGTTGTGGTCATAGGCTTTTATAGGCTTTGTGGCCTATAAATATGAAAAACAGATACGCTTGCAAGTTTTAATCGTCGCAAAAGAATGCAAGCAGAAAGCAGGCAGATTCCTCAGAAGCTTGCCGCAAGGCTAAAGTTTGTTTGTTACCTTTGAACAACCTGATGGTTGGAAATTTAACTGCAAGTTTGCGATTAAATACAAGCACATGCTATCGAGTTTAGAAGGGTGATTCTATTAAATATTTTGAACTTTAAACAAAATCCTGAATTAATCTTTACCTGCTTGAGGTCGGCTGAAATAGCGTTTGCTCCAATTAATTTTTTCGCTGGATGCAACTAATCATTCAAACGTTTAATAGAAGACAGAAGGTAAATAATTCAGCCATTAGCTTGCGTCTCTATTTTATTTTTATTTCATCTTAGAAGTAGTGCATCTCTGGTTTATATTCTTCTGAACGTTAGAATCACTCGAAAAATCTAAATTAGAAATAGGGGTGTGTCGTTTTGCATTAGATAATGGCAACAATATATCACTGCTAATGATATTCACACTATTCCTTCCTACCGATCAGCTCTCCATTTGATTCAACAATCTGACTGTCGTTGATTGCCCAGTACATTTCTTCGTTATCGAAAGAAACAAACTCCACGACATCTGCAATGCGTTTACGAAAAAACATTAAATGTTGTTTGGCACACCCCACAGGTAGGTATTGTTTTACCCATGCATAACTGAAACTGTAACTTATCTGTGACCTTTCCTCAAATTCTTTCCATTTCAGTAATCACTGGAAAATATCATATCGTTTAAAAATTCGTTTCATATAGAATGCGTCGATAGTTTTATACAGAAGCTAAGTGGATCCTATTCAAAACTAAATTTTACATTGCTTAAATTTATCACAAGAAAATGAAATGACGTAAGCAGACTAGGTTGTCTGAATTTTAGGCATTTGACGCTGACTCACTCAACCAGGATTCATGAATCACCGTACTGGACGCTTGCTCAGCCTTTACCATTCTTTCAACAAGATACAGTGGAATCTAACATTACAATAATCTTGACATTTCTGATGCCTTAAAATTTCACGGATAAAAGTTTAATTGATTTTAAATGAGTCAGAGGAATTTGTACCACACCTGCTTTTTCACTCGCAAAATCTTGTTGTCATTTTCGTTCAAGCTTGTTTTCACATTTTTCAGTCCTACTCAAAAATTAAACTTTTTAACGAAACACCGCAACAGTGTATGAGATGTCACTTTGAAAAAATTCAATAAAATGCTTGATAAGCTGCGTCAATCTATTTTTATTTCCTGAGCACCTGCGATTTCTCCTCCATTTGACGAAATTCATTCTGTTGTATTACCATGATATTTTATGATTTCAAAAGGAATGCAATGTGAACAGATATAGCTTGAAAATGAAAAAGAAATGTTGAATTGAACGTTTTTTACATGTTTCAAAATCCTGCTAGTTCCTTTATTTTTGTCTAATCCAAACTTCTGAAACTTGCTAACACATCTGTGAGGAACAAGTATAACGTTTTGACGTACCCGATAGTGTTGTTGTTGACAAAGTCTCTTGTGAATGCACTGCATGGAAGAATAGCAGCAAATAAACAAGCATTTTACTTAGTCTTTGATGCAGCAAAAGCGTCTCTGTTGGCAGCGGCTAATGCGACAGACTGAGAATAGTTTCGCTTTCGCGATATTTTTTTATCACCAACACTACGACCAATGACAAAGTTTTTTTCATCAATTATTCACAAGGTGTGAGGTGTCAACAGAAGTAGAACGATAGTTCCGATTCGTCATTCATTGTCCAGAAAAAATTAAGTTTTTGCTGATCACCAGCTTCAACCGAACTAGCTATTTAAGGATTGGTTCACACACGAGCAGATACATGAACAATGGACAGTAGGACACCTTGTTTTCCAAAAACGCGTTATCACCAATAGGAGGTTTTCTAGTTATTCGGAATAAGGTTTTCAACCCCAGCAACTTTTTTTGAAAAAGTATGCTTGTTGCCGTCAAGGTTTATATATCATGTACATGTTTGCGAAGGTATTTTCCACCTTTTAAATACTCACATATAAAGTTGTTAACGTTTTCAACATTGTTGCTGTTGTCCACACCACAAATTGATATATCTCAAATCTCCTGTCCTGTTCAAAAAAGGTTTTGTTCACCTCCTAAAGATAAAAATCAACCTTTATGTCAATGAGCACGTTACTTTCAGTTTCGTGTAAATTTGATCGGGCAAATTATACCCTGTAAAGCGCAGACGGTAGCATTTGTTTCTCGTTTTTACACCATTATCGCAGAAAGACATCTTCCGACTCAGTTTATGAAATCTAAGTTTGATTGTATTCTACAATTTCGTATAATAGGTCTTGTTGAAGAAAAATGTTTTATTCTGAAACAATAGTTAATTTTGCAAATCGTTTCGTTCGAAACTGTGAGCATTTGGCTTCTGCTATTATTTTGGATACCTATATACTTTTGTTTGCATTTCCTGGCTTTGTAGCTGCTATGGCGGCATGATACCGCACGTATAAAACTAGGCGAATCACGTTATATTTTGCAGGAGGAAATAGCACATTATTCAGAGCTGTTTTGAAAACATCTTAGTCCTCAATATGAATTTTGGAATTGAAAATACAGGTTTGATGTAAATGTGTTGATCAAAGTCCATGCTTTTTCGCGTTTGTTGTTTAGGTGAGTGGTTTGTCAGGCTTTGCGACAAACATATTTTAATAATTGAAGGTGTGGAGATTACAGATGAGTTTGATTTTTAACTTTTCTTCCTAGTGTGACCTTTGCTTGCAATCAGCAGATTTCAAATGCTTGAACTAACTTATAGAGCATAGAGCTTGCTTCCGAATGTTGCCAAGTTTTTCATCATAGACAGCATCAATGCAGGGACAAAGCCACCGCCTTAATTGGAGACATAATAGTTATGATTTCACGAATGAACGAATTAATCTAAAACTGCTCTTATATACCAAAATACTGTGTCTTTGGGTCAGGGTAATGCTTTGAAGGGAAACTGTCGCTAATATGATTCTTTTTTACCAAATTACCTCGCCGACGAATTTATACATTGATTAAGCGTCGTTGTGCTTGATTACCACACTCCAGATACTCATATCGCTCAGCTGATTTATGATCGGAACTTGTTCTGTTTGCATGTTCCCCATGCAAAAACATGCAAACAGAACAAGTTTCGATCAGAAAAAATGGCATGTCCCCACTTAAACTCGGTCCCTGTCTCCGACCACCACATTGTAAATGGTTGTAGACAGGGACCGAGTTTAAGGGGGGACATGTCCCCCAACGTTTGGACAAGGGGGACACAATATCTTTTGTTCCCCCCAAATTTTTGTGATAAAAGATATTGAATTGAAGTGTTGTGTTTGTTTTATCTACTTTGGCAAAGAACTCTTCAAGTGCTAATACTAAAGTTTTATGTACTTAGCAAAGAAGCAAGTATGTAGTAATCATTGTCAGGAACTAGCTCAATATTATATGACTGCTATAACACCATAGGCGTTGCCAGGGGGCACTTGGGCCATGTTCCCCAAAATATATCGTTTCCACACAATTTGCCTCCCATTTTACCAATTTTACAAAAACGTCTTACTACGGTTGAGTGAACATGGTGACGTCATCAAACGCAAACAGTGCACAATAACATGCACCCCAAAGCTTTCTAGCAAACTCGGTCCCTGGCTGCAGATGATAGATTTTGGACTTTGATAAAAAGAAGCTACAAGACACGGATCACTGGAGGTTATGCGCAATTTTCTGAAGAAATCCTAAGTAACATATACAAATTTAAAACAATGGAAAATATATAACTAGTATATGCTCAGATTAACAATTATGAGATTTTCTCAGAAAACCTTTACAATTTAAGCTGTGTATCGGACACAGCATAAACAAATGGACTAAATGTAGATGTAAAATATGTTGTCACAATGTTGTCAAAAGCTGATGGAGAGCAGGTATTCTCGGTTACACGAGGTGGCCAGAAATTTCTGTCGGTTATGCAGGAACTTTTTTGAAATAGAATCTCCAATTTCTGTTTATTCGATTTTTTATTTGAAGCATTTCAATCTGGGCGTAATCAATAAATGAATATATGGCCTGTAGGTTTGGTCCTTATGGAACTCCATGATTAAGACTGATGTTGGTGCATATGTACACTCTCCTATTTGATAAGTAACTTGCAAAAAAGCCATTAGTGAAATCTCGTATGCTACAGTGATTAAGCTCACCAATCAGAATCTGGTGATTGGCAGTATCAAAAGATTTTGCAAGTCAAGGAAAATTGCACAAGTATAGAGATTATTAGTATTTTCGGTTAAAAGATGATCATATGATTGTGCCAAAGACCTTGAGTAGTTACCACGACATCCATACTCTTCTGGACAAAATACTTCGTTTTTCGATATAAAGCTGCTGACTTTGTGGAAACCTAGCTTTTCAAATATCTTGAAAAAGTGGGATAATAGCGAAATTGGTCTATGATTGGAAGGATTGTGTTTATCACGATTGATTTTTATATAGAAATTACTTTGGCCATTTTCAGGTTGTTTGAGAAAAAACTCCGATCAAAATGCAACGAATGTAAGCGTTGGCCAGATATGGTGGAATGATCCTTGCTGTTATCATAGTGACAGGGATTTTGTATAAGTTACTGGATTTTGATGTGCGCAGACAATCTCTATTTGAGAACAAAATCGCCAGATAAAACAGGGTATCTTTACTAAAATGACCAAATTTGATCTCTACAAACGAAGCAAAAGGCAATCACTGATGCTGCTTTGCATCCCACGCTGGCAAAATAGTTAACAAGAAATAATGCAAAAAAATTAAAAAGACTATTTCACACCTTACAGGATTGACCAACTCCTATTTCACACCTTACAGGATTGACCAACTCCAAGGCATTCCGGATTCATATATAGATGATGTCAATAAAGCATAAACGTATTGTAACAGACTTTGACTTGTGAATTTAATTCGAATATGAGGAACTCCCTTTCTAGACGTACAGAGGCCGCTCTGAAGTTTAACTTCCATGTAGAGAATTTTCAAAATCCAAACTGATGTAAAAAAATAGCAGTCCAGGTTTTGCAAACAAATATTTTATGCGGACTCGTTGCATTCCTGACAATAAATCTCGGTTGTGTGAAGATTGCAGGAAATGTTTTCGTCTGGTTTTTATTTCATACTTTCATTAAGTACTCTTTCATTTTCCTCTACTGGTACAGTAGTAATGGGGAGTTGGATAGGCTCAGCAGCGCAGTAATCTTGAGCCTAAGTCTCGAAACATGCGCGCAGCATGAGAACGTCAGTTCAGCTGCTAAGTGACTTTGCAGCAAAATGAATATGCGCACTTACCTTAGCGTATATAGCAAATCATTTCATTTTATCATTCACTCTGCATGCAAGGCAGTTACCTTCTTAATTCACAACATGAAGAATAACCGCTCATGGTGTTTGCAAGTTTTTCTCCCTAGCACACGATCTGCCATAAATAGCTGAGCATCGCAAAGATGGCATCTTCAGTTACCTTGAACGAACAAGTGCAACAATTCCTCATAGAAAAATTGAAGTTGGGCCGAACCAAAGGAACAAGAAATTCAAGTTTGACAATTACTCAACCGGGCAATCGTTTTATTCATTATATTCTGAAATTTCATCTCATATGCCATCTGCGGCCTGATTTTCTGAGAAATAAAAGCCCAGAATATTCAAAGTAACGCGACGTCATCTTTGTTGCAAAAAACATTTCGCACGCGCTTAAAAGTTTCTCGAAGCAAGCGGCCAATAGCCATCACAACCAGCAAGCAGCCAATAGCCATCACAACCAGCAAGCAGCCAATAGCCATCACAACCAGCAAGCAGCCAATAGCCATCACAACCAGCAAGCAGCCAATGGCCATCACAACCAGGTGTGGTATTAGAGTTTAGGGGTCCGAGGCGAACTCTCAGGTGAGGCCCCAAAACATCGCCTTTTTAAGACAATATGTGGTCTTAGGGCCCCATGGTCCCAATGTTTGTGCACGTTATATCCAAACAGGGGCTCTATATTTTGCACATGCTATATAGAAACGTTTGTTTGCTGAAAGTTAATTTTTTCATTTTGTCTGGGAATTTGCTTCTACGTGAAAGTCCATTTCACATTGCAAGTTGTTTGAAGTTATTTGATTTTAAATTATTCTTTGTCTACACGTTAAATTTGTTGAGGAGCTCCCATTGCCACATAATGTTTGCTTTACTTTGAACAACATGTGCAATGCTTCAGAGCTTATTAAAAGTGGCTCTAAAATGGTTCATAAGCGTTTTAACAAAACAATGCAAAAACTCAGTGCGAAACTCTCAAAAGGGGCCCCTCGGCATCTCTGAAAAAACAGTAGGCGACCGCCTCCCTACTATCCACCCCTTACTCAGGGCAGGATTAACCATTGGGCCAACCGGGAAAATGGCCGGGGCCTCGGACGTTTGGCGGCCTCGCGCTTGAATATCAAAAACCTTTTAGCTTACTGGTTTTCGTGTTTTTAGGCTGTTCACCACGCGTCAAAATTGTAGGAAACTGACAACTACGGCATTTATCGTTTTTTCGTGACTTAAAGGAATTGAACCAAACAGCACCACACTTTCTGATCCAAGAATTGCATCGAAATCAGTGCATCCATGAGTCCTCAGAAATTGTTCCAGGAGGACAACGTCGAAATTTTGCTTATCTTTTTCAGTTGCTGACGATGCAATGCAAATGGACGTTCAAAATACGCTTTACTGCTTTTTCTTTTCATAAACTGCCTCATATCCATTTTGCGAGCACCTTCTACAAATAAGTTATAACTGAAGAATAATCAACTACCAGAACAACATGAGCGGTGAAAAAACAAGTTAGAAACTCTTGCAAAAAGGTTTCAAGCAATGAGAAGTAGTACTATGTTGACAAGACTCTCGGACAACTTACTAAAGCTAGAACACCTCACAGTCTTTTAAGAAACTGAGCAGGTGAATCACGCAACTTCGCCACAGCAAATGTAGCTTTGCACTTAGTGCTCACTAAGAAGTTAGAACTAAACCTTAACGTTAAAGACTTATTCCCACAAGTTTGCATGGACGTATTCTAACAAGCCACATACTTTTATACGGTGTGGAAAGAAGCCTACATAAGAGTCTTTTGATTAAGGTATTCACACGGCATGTTGATCACAGTCTCACACTAACAATGGATTTTTCACACTTATGGAAGCACTGCCATAGCTTTACTCGTGCTTCGTTTCGTACAGTATAAAACTAGGGGAAGGTGGGGTACAGTCGACACTTTTTTGCATTTTCAACCACTGCTACTTTATTTCAAGTCCAAACAAGCTCAAAATTTGTCACATAATAAAGCAACTCTATATACACCCTATCATGCCAAAACATGAAAACAACGCCCTTCGGAAAACATTTTACAATCATTTTAAAAAGGGTAATTTTTCTGTCGAGTGTGCCCCAGGCATGGGGCACACCTGACCGGTCAATACAAAGTTGGGTTGTACGCATTGCATAATATTCACGTGGTATCTCATGTAAAATAGGAACTTGCTGACTGCCTCTCCACTTTTTTAACATTCTAATTACCCACTATCACTGCATGGCAAAACACATTTTTATGATTACCAAACATTAAATGAAACCAATGAAGTGTGCTGAAATTCATGCTTTTCCCTACAAATATATTGTGCCTCTAAGCACATAATAAACCTAAAATGCTCATAGATTAGAATTATTCTGTATTGCAATCCAATATAACCCCTCAAGCTTCACCTTGTTTAGACTGACCTAGTGGCAATGTGTTGAGTGTGCCCCATATTTTTGTCAGATGTGCCCCATGCATATCTAAAAAATAAAATGAAGAAGTACCAACTGAACTTAAAAAGAATTTAAAATCTGGCATTATCGAATAATGTTTCACTGCCCTGACTACAACGGCACAAAAACTCACAACAGAAGATGTTGACTAACGCGGGCAAAACCCACATCCAAATGCGATTTTATAAATTAATTTTGGGTAGCAAAAACGCAACTTGCTCCGTAACTCGTAACAACGGCGGCCTATCAAGGAAAAATTCACTTTGGTACTACGGCTGGTATGCGACTAAATCACCATGGAAACTATAAAGTTCAACGTTTTCAACTCTTTTAAGAAATCAAAAAAGACGACTATGCCCCTAGTCCTACTTGCTCCACCTTTCCCTACGTGGCTCACCGCTATCGGCAGTGCCACTGTCTCGCTGCATTGCCTGCCAAGATGTCTATGTTTAACAGTCACATGCAGGGCTCCCATTCAGTGATTTCAAATAAACCCAGAATGCACACCAAAAAACATATTCGTACAATAAAAAGCCAGAAAGTTTGTGTTACGAACAAAAGCATATGAGTGTGCTTATTTGAATTGAAACTAGGGCCGGCTCAAACCATTCCAGCGCCCTTGGACAGATCAATTTTTAGCGCCCCCTCATAGCTTATGACGTCCTCTGGCTTAATCAACCGTAGCACGAAACGTAAACAAACACATGCTCTTTGCTCTTTGTACATCTTAAATTTGCCGGTGCGTCCTAGGCAAGGTCCATTCCAGCACCCTTCCACCCAAAAGACCCTTTCAAAGGACGATTTTTTTACATCAAACTAATTTATTCGGTGCGTGCCGAGTTTTCTTGAACACCAAAAGCATCAAAACATTATCTACAAAAGTAACTGGCGTCACAGCATTCACAAACAAAAATTCTAGCATAGACCTCAAAAACTTTTTTACAGTCTCGTGTCGTAACAATCGACGAAATTCTGTATGCACAGCAAAGCTCTGACATTCGCGAAGGTCACCAATGTTGGTTATGTTGCGTACCAGCTGATATCTCTTTGTTCCATAAATTAAGGTGGTAGGCTACGTCCTATAATCTAAATCTTACTGGTTAACTAGGCCAAGTCTTCTCAAACTATGGGTCGCAAATGTCATTTTGGGATCGCGAAACAAATTGGCTTCACAAATCAGATACAAAAGTTTTTGTAAGCTTTACAAGAAAAAGTAGGACTTCAGTAAATCTATTTCCACTATATTTTAGGGGCAATATCGTGCTTCATGCTGTCAGTTGCTTACTAGGATGTCTGCTTGAGCTATCAAATGATAAGAATCAGCTAAGCACAACAAGTTTTGCGTTGTCACGTCATGATTGTTTAACGTACTGACTAGTGATGGAGTCTCAAGACTTCGTCTCGGTCTCGAGACTCGTCTCGAGGCCCATTTTCGCGTGTCTCGGTCTCAGTCTCGAAGGTCTTGTCTCGGACTCGGGGCTACAGGTCTCGGTCACAGCCTATTGTCTTGAGAATTTGAATATCGAAAAGAAATGGCTTGGTAGAACTTCCATAATTCAACGGGTTTTTTGTTCATTGCATTTGCAGGTAAGAAACAACCAAAACAGGTCGGAAAAATGCCCGAAATTCGAAAAAAATAAACTTAGAAGTGATGACAACATTTTTTTGAAAAATTTCAGAAAAATCCACAAATTTTGAAGTCTCGATTCTCAGTCTCGGAATTTTTGATGAAGTCTCGGTGACTCGGTCTCGGACGTTTTAACCAGGTCTCGGTTTCGAAGGTTACGGTCTCGACTACATCACTGGTACTGACCAATACTGACCTTTTTGCATTCATTCCGACACGAACGCATGCTTGTGTTTAAAATTACAGGTCTAGTTTAGGGACTAGGATAACTGCTTTGAGAGCACACTGAGTAGTTTTAGACTAAAGTTAAAAGCTTTATGCAGTTTCAGAAGTACTTTGGACTTTGTTGATTCAGGAAAAGTTGTATCCATAAATCATACACAATTGAAATTAAAGGAAGCAACACACCTGCCATGCCCAAGATACGTTTGTGGAGTTGTTAACGACAAAAGTTTGTAACTGGAATTTTCTAAACAAAGTTTATGTCATTTTCGGATAAAAAAAAAGAAATGAAGCCCAGTCATTTCTGATCTAGCCATTCATAAACTCTTAGTCGTTTGCACAACGTATTTGTGTGGAAGTTGCATTCTCAAAATTGATAACACAGGTATACACACATTTAGTTGTTTCAACTTTTTCAACTGATTTAGACTAATTTCAGGGTGTTGATTTCATTTCTGATGTTAGTTTTTGTCTATCACGTCACAGTTTTGTGCAACAACATACCAGTGCTTTTACGAAATTGTATACCTAACAGTAAAGGGGATGCTTAGTAAATCCAATGCTTATTCAAATTTCATTGCTTTGTCATTATGTGGTTAAAAGTTAAGCACAAATGGACAGACAAAATGTCACACTACAGAAAAAACACACTTTCATGTTACAGCGCATCACGTGGTATAGGAAGCGGGGTTCAAGCGTACCCCCAAAAGTTTTGATTTGTCGAAAATCCGAGCAAAATCGCTGAAAAGGTGGGCAAAAATGGCGGCCAATGTTGTTTGATTTCAACAAATGGCACCCAACATTTCCAGAAAAACACACGAAGACCTTTGTTTGGAGGTCATACCAAAAAAAGGTCTTCATGATTTTTTATCTTTGTGGAGAAATTTTGTTGGCAAAGTCCCACAAAACTTTTCGGGCAAGATTGGGAAATTCGGGCAAAAATCTTTCGCACCCCCAAAAATTTCCTTCTCCTAAACCTATGTACATCTACAGATTTTTAAACCAAATCTGGATGGTGTTTAGACACGAAAGAAACAGAAAGACATTTTGAGTAGTTTTGAGTAGTTACAGTAAAATATGATTTACAAAACTTAGGAATTTGTGTTTCAGTGATTTTCTGTCATGTGATTTACTTGGGCAGTCTCGTTTTAGGCTCCAGCAATAGTCTGCAATCATGTGTGTGTCCCTCCATCCTTGATAACGATCCTCCTTAATTCTGAAGCCCTTGTGAAAACGCTCACTTTGTTCTTCACTGACATCAAATCTTAGTAGTTAGATGATTTAGTTTTCCAAAAAATGTGTACAACAGACGAAAAGCATTTGCAAAACCATCTTGACGGTGTCATGCTCTTCTTTAAGCTTCACTGCATGTCCAATAGGCATGGATCCATATTATTTATTGCCATATGAAAAGCATTTGCAAAACCATCTTGACTGTATCATGTTCTTCTTTAAGCTTCACTGCATGTCCAATAGATATAGATCCATATTATTTATTGCCATATAAGCATGTATCCATACCTACTGGACATTCAGTTAAGACTTTGCTTTGAACTATCTATGAAATGTCTCCATTCTTCATCTTTTTATTGTGTCAAACCCATCACCTCTAAGATGGATTCTAGATCATGGAAATACACCAGACCATCACTGAAGGAAAAAAACTGAAAAAATTCATACTCTCTGTTTTGATAAAATGTGACATGGGTTCCAGGATGAAGCAGGTGATTTTCTTGTAATCTTAATGCCAGCAGCTCAGATGATTGTTTGGGTAGATGAGAATCACGAATTACGTCATTTATTTCAGACTGGTCAAATAAAGAGGCAATAACCAACAACTTTTGCTGAAACTATCGACAGACATGTCATCATCTGCTGAAGTTGGAGAATATCTGAGTGTATAATCTTCTTCACGATCGGGAAGGCAGTTGAATACAGGCTTGGGTGCATCCATAACATGTGGAACAGGCCTTAAAGCTAAAGAGAAGTTTGGATATTGTAGTATCTGTTTATTTTTCTCATTGAAGTCTTTCACATTTACCATTCAGAAGTAAAGATCTGCAACGTGGTCTACTTGTTCCCTCCAGATCACCGGAATGCCAAAAAGAAGGTGCTTATCTTTTCCATGGTATTGTTGCGATCGGAAATCCCGAGCGGCATGTGCGCAAAGCTTCGCACCGTGGCAGCAAGCAACAATAGAGATCATGCTCGCAATCTCTCTTACTATTGCTTGCTCGCGCTACACATATGATGGTGTT
>Ga0210059_1012667_pt1 | contig 12702 bp, 7 predicted proteins | sample Ectturendosymbi2_FD_188042 | JGI IMG/M metagenome (GOLD analysis project Ga0210059, IMG submission 188042) | Ecteinascidia turbinata endosymbiont from Florida, USA - Sample 2 (SPAdes) (version 2) | ecosystem: Host-associated > Tunicates > Ascidians > Unclassified | place: Key West, Florida...
CTCTTGATTGCTTATTTACATTTATGGCTGAAATTTTGGGAGGGTATTGACAAATAGTGGATCGTTCCGGTAAGAAAATTATTCTACTTTCACCACTGGGTAATGGTCTATTTTATTGCTACGTTTGTGCAAGTCTTATTATGTATTGTACTCAGTGTATCATCATAATGAAAGGTGTAATGAAAGGTGCAGCACATCTAAACAATTTAATATAGCCACGCACAAAACGAAACACTTGACCTTGGTAAGATATGAAACAATAAAATTAAGACGAAAATATTTGTATTTTGATACCTGTTTCTGGATGAAGTACAGGGGGTTGACAAAAGATCGATTAGTGTGTCAGCCCTGTTTTTAGTGAGAAAAGACACAAATTGAAGCAGTTGGCGCGTAGCAACAAAATAACTTGAAAATGGCACATGCATGACACATTGACAGAATGATGTAGAAAAATGTTAAACAACAAACGAAATACTGTTTTTCGAGTATTACAAAAGAGACAATGTTTTCATGTCTTCATACGCTGTGCAAGGGAAGGGTAAGAAATACTGTAATAGACGAACAAAACAATAGCACTTACTAAAGTTACAGTTTGTGAAAAAAACACAACAGACAAGCGTACATTATGTAGTTGACCAACTTCTGACAAGAGAAAATTTTGTAGTTTGTGTTGAATGGTAGTGGGGAAATACCTTTCCAATCTTAGCAACCGAGCTACGTACGTTAGGGCAGTGGTTCGCAACCGCCGGTCCGTAGATATTTTGCCAGTCCGCAAAGCAACCTACATTTTTCGTCAAGCACTTTCGTTGATTTTCCGTCAAGTAACTGAAAATGGTTAGCGTTCATGTTGAATTCGGTAAAATGACACGTGGCTTGCGATTAAGTGGACTGGATACTTCAGTTTCGTTTATACTCGGTTTTTGTACACTTTGCAGAATGTCACTGTTGTGATCGGAAAAGCCCGAGCGGCATGTGCGCAAAGCTTCGCACTGTGGTAGAAAGCAACAGAGTTCACACGCCGCGATCACTCTCCGCGCATGCTGGTCGTTACGTTCAATCGTTCACAAGTTGCTATCGGCAGAGCTTCGGCAGTGATTGCTGTAGTGCGGTGGCGAGTCAAAGAACGCACGTGAACCGTTTTCTTGCATCCACCCATCGGTGCCGAGCACGAGACTGCTTGGACAGGGCGCAGGAACCGTTTGACAAGTCTTCGGTATGACCCAACAGGGAATCGAGCCAAGCCTACCCAGCTTTGTTGGCGCGTGCTCAACCAACTGTGCCACATAGCCGGTTTAGACTGGATATTATGACGCAAAATAAAATCCTTGTGCAGATTGACAATTATTTTGTTCTTGAGAAAGTACAATGGGGGTTATTGATAGTAAACAGGTTTTTCAAGCTTTTAGCTGTAGTGACCGATAGGAAATTTTGCGAGACTGTTGTGTGAAATTTTTTACCATAAACTTCGTGACACGCCACTGGAAGTAGCTGTATTATATGCACTGAGGAAGATTTAAAATGCAGCCAAGAAAGCAACATGGAATTTTGAACTTCTGACAAAGAATAATTTCAACTTTCAGGAAAGAACAATTCTCAAAGTGGACATGAAGCAAGGACCAGTATTCAAATTCACAACAATCTGCATAAAGAGTATGTGAGATATGTTGACAGTACCAGTATGAACTAAAAACCGAAAAGAAATTGTCAGGCAAAATGTTAAAAAATGGTTGAAACTTGGCTTTACTGCAGCTCCATGTAGTGCACAACCGCCTCGGCACTTATGTTTAGTATGCTCCCAAATTCTCTTAAATGATGCAATGAAGCCTTCCACATTTGCCAGGGTTGTCCATGGGACATATTTATCTGTTCCATCCCATAGCAATTTATGCCTGTCCCATCCCATGGGATTCCCATGACATTATTATAATATTAATATGGAATACAATTCAAGTAAAATTATTAAATTTATGAAAGTTTAGGTTTAGTATCTACTAAATAGGACTACATGTACAAAGAGACCTGCAAAACGACAAAATTTATTGACTTTAAAATTCAGACGTATAGTCAAGTATGACAATTCAGTAACATTCTGACACTCTCATTCTACTTCTGAGTCTCATGGGAAATACAAATGTGTGCTGTCCCATTCCATGGGACGTTTCCCATAGGAATGACATTCCCATGGACAAGCCTGACATTTGCTCGTCATTTTCATTCGAAGCAGGGGCGTGCAGAGGGGCGGGTGAACGGGGCGACGGCCCCGGGCATCCGAAGAGTGAAATTAAAAAATTAAATGCTACAAAAACTGAAGAAGTAGCGCATAAAGAAATGTAGTTTACTTATTGTGTAGTCCAACTGGAACATTTAGCTGCAAAGAAACTGATTTGAAAATGTGCTACAGAATGTAGTGAAAATTGTTAATGAAAATCCAAGACGACCCTTGGACTCCAGACTATTCAAAACAGTGTTTGAAAGTATAGATTTGCAGCATTACCATCTTCTCCATAAAGTAGCAAGATAGCTGTCAAGAAGGCGAGTTCTTTCGCGTGTTGCGATCAAAAAGTAAGAAAACCAGTTTTATGGGAAAGAAACTCTCCATTAGTAGAATAGAATTTATTTTGGATGAAATGCGGATGAGTAAACCTGCGTACTTGGTTGATATGTTTTTCCATTTAAATAAGCTTAATACACATCTGCAGCATGGGCGTTGGAAAGATTTGTTCCAGGGAATCCAAAAGTGGATTTTTCCTGGCGTAGACACAAATATTTTTCCTGGGGAGACAAAAAGGGCAAAATTTCATTTACCCACTCGAAATTAAGAAAACGACCTTTTTTGCTAAAAATGTAATATAAAATCTCAAATTAAAAACTTCAGGGAAGGCCTTGGACCCCCCTTCCGACGCCCTGTCTGCAGGGATTTTGTACAAATACCTTTGTACTGAGGAACAAGACAGAAGCATTTAAAAAGGAGCTTGTCCTTTGGGATAGCTTTGTGCAGAAGGAGATACAAAGATATTTACGACTAAACGATCTTTGAAAAGTGTTGATGCCATTGCTAAAGAGTTATTAAACATAAGTCAACAATTGTACGAGTTAGCTTACGACTTTGTCTATATTATTTTCTGAACATGAGGATCCTCGAAATGAAACGGTAGCTTTGGTTAACAAAATGATTGTGACAATCTGGTCCATTTACTGCGATTGTATGTTGCTGGTCCGTAATTTTTTTGCGTTTTTTGACGGTCCGCTGGTGTAAAAAGGTTGATAAACCCTGCCTTAGGGCCATTGCAAATGTTGTCGTAACCTTTGGCATAGGTAGTTAGGTAGTTAATATTTTTGAACTGTTACAAGTCTTGTGTAATGGTTATAAATTAAACTCAGTAAAATATTTTAACAAATCAATCAGGAAGCTGGCCATATGAAACGAATGCATGAATTTAGCAAGAGAAAAATGAAATAAATTTTGGACGTTTAAATTTGGTGCTTGGCGTAGTGATAATTTGTTTAAACAGTCTGTTGTCGCGCAAGTTGTAACAGAAGATCTGCGGTCACTATCCATCCATTTACGCGATCATATACCTCTTAAAGTAAAAAGAAGTTTGTAGTGTGTTCCTACAAGAAGCACATGTCGCTGAAAAATTAGGTGAATTGAATAAGAATGCTTTTCACCGCAATTGTTTTCCAAATTTTTAATGAAACTGGAGGTACTTGCTGTAACAAGATAATGTTGACACTTGATGTACATAAACCATTTGGTAAACATTCCACCAGTAAAAAAATTACCACTTCCGAAATCACAAGGAAGTTTATCCTTTGATCGGCTACTCGAAAATTTTACGTATTTTCACGGTGTAACTCAAGATTTATCTACCAAGTTGTGACTTACGGGCAACTACAAAAAGGATGAGCGTGATTTCTTGTCGCATCACACGGCTGAAGAACACTTCACGTTGTTGTGGTATTGACAGTAAAATATTGGCGTTGAATTGTTTTTAAGTCTTTATCCAAGTGGTTTTACAAGCATCTGATATTACTACAGAGGTTTTCAATGTTAAGAGGCAAAACGTCCGTATCGAGTTTTGTTTTGGCCAATGCATTGGTTTTACCTCAGAGTGCTTGTAAATATTGTGCAGCTTAATTGGATGCGAGCTTAGAATTCGCGTGAGTGTAGGGTTGAAATATAAGGAAAGTTTCGACCACTTTCGCAATTTAAATCTTCATTGCTTCTTGCATTTGACACTCTATTTGATCAGTTTCGAAAAGCGTTTGGTAGTCAATTTTAAATGATTAAGTGCCTCCAACACAACGTCCAAATGGTTGTGTGTTTACGTACTATATCATTACTGCGCGTTATACGACCAAGTAAAGACAGGTTTTACTTATTTTGCCGACCGTTCTAATGTTCTCCCTTCGTAAGAGCAGAGCTCGTCGATCAACGCACTAGCGTTATTTTCCGTGGAATGATGAATAATTTAGCTCGTCTTTTATTGAATTTTCCCCACAATGAACGCTTATTTAATTTCTCGTTTTACGTCAATATATACTGTACTTATTTATGTGAAAGAGTAGCTATGTCAACAGTGTGTTACAAACCGTTACAGGGATAAAACAATATCCAGGCTTTCTTGACTTAAAACGTTAACGGAAATTAAAAATAGTAACATTATCATGCGAGCCAACACCAACATTTACCAGGAAAGCTCACCAGCTGCGGTGGGAAGCAATAGCGTTCGGAGCACTACAGAGGGGCTGTGATAACAACTGCGTTGATAATAATAAATGGAATGCCAGAGGCACGCTCTAAGTAGTTTTCCACACATTGCTCCGCAAATTTCAATGAATTTGCAAATTTTAGAAAAGAAACGAAAGTTGCAGAGTGCTTCGGGTATACTGAAGTTCCGAAGTTGCGTACATGAAAGCCCAAACAAGGTTTACATTCAGGAGAGGGTAAAAGATGTGGTCAAAAACAAAGCCAGGGAAGATCTCAGCTGAAATGTAAATCATCTCTTCCATGGAAAAGCATGAGAATGAGTGTTACGTCAGAAATTACAGTAAGCTGCTCGGAAACGAAGGCAAAAATAAAAAATTGCAGTCGGTCATTTGCGGGTAAATTTAGAAAAAAACATTGCTTTTTTGCAATCTGTGGCAAAGGCAAGTTGTGGCAAAATTGCGCTGTTAAAACCTTGGAGGTTGTAGCATTTTTGCCTCATCTTTTAAGGCAGGGGTGGTCAAACTTTTTGACCCGAGGGCCGAAATCGTGACTCCCTAACCATTGGAGCCGGATACTGTGCGATTTATACGTGACAAGCAGCAGCCAATTCTGTTGCACTGCTGTCCGCAGTCGAAAAATTGGTGCTTGAAAAAAAATGTTCAAGGTATTTGGCGGGCCGGACTAAACTGGTCGGCAGGCCGGACCGGCCTGCGGGCCTTAGTTTGGCTACCCCTGTCTTAAGGTGTGATAAATCAAAACTATGAAGTCCAACAAAAGATTGCACAGTGAGGTCAACCCAAATTCCTTACAACCCGCTTGAGTTTTGTAGTTTGCAAGAAAAGTCTGCCTCTGATCATGGGATCTATGATAAGAAAAGAAACTTTACTTTCTTCACTGAATTTCCAGACGATATCCTTTTGGAAAAGGTTTTTACTGCACACGTTTTAACACTGATATCGGCAAAATATTGCAAGACACACGACGTACAAATATAAAGATTTCATTGCTTTGAAATGAATATACATGTAATATTAGACTTTACAACAAGGTTATTTCAGTTTGCTAGCACAAAATGTAAGTACAACACACTGTTTCCGTTTAGACACAATGTGAAAATTTAGATATGCTCACCTTTACGTTTCAAAAGGTTTTGATTCTTGGCGTGAAAAATAATTGAAAAAGATTAATATTACATTGAACTCAAGACGGTTTTGTTTACACAGTGAATTTTTACACACTTCTGCAATTCAGATTACATTGCTATAAATTAGTGCTTTACGTTAAGGTAAATTCACGAGAAGTTTTTGATGAACTGTCGTTTTCGCCTATGAAGCACTGTATTACCCGTTGCCTAATTTTGCAAAATGGTTAAATTTTGTAGTCTTTTATCCAATTAAAGCAACTTGACACTGTCTGGACGCAGTCCTGCTTGGCGTGAAACGAAAATTTTTTGTACTTCTTCCTTCAACCTTTTTGGAAAGCGTCTCTTCTTGCACTAGGACTGCGCTATCTTTCGCAGCTTTTCATGCGGCTGCTAAAAACTGCTTATTACTAGCATTTGGTAAGCGGGGCATACAATCAAGCAGTCGCCCGTGGCATCACCAGACCTCTACACGCCACTACTTCAGGTGTAGAGCGGGAGCCCAGAGGGTCTAAGTCAGCTGGAAAGGTAACCAATTTCTACTGGTATCACATCATCTAGTATGGCGTCCTGTGCAAGGAACTGGTGGTCTGCCGTGTCACAGGTGGTGGGTGTGGCCATGGGGGATGTTTAACTGCACCCCCAAAATTGAGCTAGATCAGCTGGGAAGGTAGCCACTTGAAACCCATTGCAAAATTTCCAGCATGACCCCAGGAACGCTACATGGCCAATGCCAGACGTTTTAAATGGTGGGACACCCCCGCCAGACGCCCCCAAAATGGCCACCCCAAAACTGACCTAGATCAACTGGGAAGATAACCACTTGAAACCTGTTGCAAAATGTCCAGCAAAACCGAAGGAAACAGGGGCGCCAGGTGCTTGAGAGGGTTTATAGCACCAATCATGTCACCACGGGAAGCTGCTGGGGGCTTAGCACCCCGAGCAAAAGTTGGAACCCTCTAAAATAGAAATGGAAGCACAAGAACACAATTGCTTTTCCTACCGACCCGTTTTCTGTTCTGTCATTTTTTTCAACCTGTTTCTAAATTGCCTTATCGCGATACCGTCGCGGTTTGCAGAAAAAAATGAATGGAAGAGCAAGGCAGTAGCCCACAACATTATTCACCAAGCTTCACACTTTCCTCTGTGACCAGAGAAAACATTGCCTGATCATTTTTCTTTCGTTTGCGATGTAATAAACACGTTTGAGGACAAAGCGTCAGCATCCATTGTTTCGAGTGTTTAACGTGAAGTTGCCTAGTTCGCTAGTTGTGGTCGTGCAAAACTGCAACTTGTACTTTATCAATGCGGTGGTAATTCTAAGGGGCCTGAGTGAGCCATGGTCTTCCATATTTTAGATTGACCCCTCTAGATTTTTTCTTAATTTCCTGTTTAAGTTCATTTGGTTGGCATATAAAGTAGACAACTTTCGGCCAGCAATATTTAAAACGATGATTTCGAAACTTTCTAGCCTGCATTCAGTATTTCCCAAATGCACGATAAGCTATATTGTTGTTTTTGATGGTCGGGTAGATAGAGTTGCTTATAACGACACACACTAGTGGTTGCTCTGATCCTGTGTGAAATTTAGTCCGACCGCGGTCATAGTGTTGAAAAATTCATATCAAAACTAAGAAACAGTCGCTGAAGTGGGAAGATTGACCTTTCGTGAATCTCAATGTGAGATGGAACTGGATTAAATTACTGTCAGGAGATTGTTGCTTGTCCCAGTAGCAAAAGGTTTCTGAAAGCAAAGAATTAATTTCAGTTGATTTATCCGAATTTATCCTGGCTGCAGCATTGCGTTCTGTTGCCTTTGTGTATACAACTTCGAAACAATTTGCGTAAGTGGTTCGTGACTACAGTTTTAACTCTACCCACATGTCCTGCAAACCTTACAGAATTTGGACATCATTTTCTGTAATGATTCAGAAGCAATTCTTCCGCGTATTTCAGCTCTTTGCCCCGGAGGTCAAACATTTCTATCAGAAGAGCACTTGAAAGAATTCGCAAATCATATTCATTTACTGATAAATGATTTACAACATGAAATTAAATAAATTTGGTAAAGAATTTACTTCGGAAAGGGTCGAAGCTGCCTATATCCCTCAAACAATTTTTTCATTTATAGCTATTAAAAAAACTGCGTTTGATTGTACTGGTAACTGTAACTCTTCCCGTCACCAGCGCTTCATGCGAGAGAAATTTTTCAAAACTTAAATTATTGAAAACGTTTCCCAGAAATTGATGACCAGTGAAAGATTGGGTAACACTGATTTACTTTCAATTGAAAGATAATAGCTGAAAAACAGATTTAGATGAAGTTGACAGTCGACATGATTATCGAAGGTTAAGTTACACTGAGGTGATGATGATATAAAATTCTGACATAGATTGTGCAAGGATCTGTGTGAGAATTACAGTATATTGTTCATTGTCTATTTGTCTGAATCTTTTTGGTTTGGAGTTAGTGCGTGTTTCGAGTATGACAAGAAAGTCATAAATCAACGCAGGTTGAAGTATGTTAATATTTTAACGATATTCACAAGTCTGTGTTGGATTTGACAGGGTTAATCACAGCAACTTAATTTTCAAAACAACGAAAAATCACCATGCAAGATAGACATTTATGTTGGCCCCCCTACATTTTCTTTGGCCCAGAAGTGGTTCCCCACATTTTTAATTCTAGAATCTCTACTGTATCAATGTATTTGACGCAAGTATTGTTTGTGCTTAGCCGCCCATAGTCTTCGCGCATTTTGTTTTGCACAAAAGTTACATTTTTAATACTTATGACAAAGGTTTGAACTTTGGGCAGCCTGCTGTTCAGATATAGCAATGTAGAATTAGTTTTGTGGCAGATGGTTAAGTTTGTTTGGTAATGATTTCATAGCTAATCCCGACAGAGTAGCGCATTTTGTGAATTATAGATGTCATGTTACGTCCACATCGACTTTATTCTAATCAGTTTTTTTAAGCAAATGTTAGGTACCCAGCATGAACCTGTAGGGACCCAATTTCTCTGATTTTAGGGACCCGATTTTCTCTTATTCTAGGGACCCGATGATCATTTTCTCTGATTCTAGCGACCCGATTTTCGATTTTAGGGACCCCAATCGGGTTCCTGAAACACCTTAAAAAACCTGTTCTAATCGTGTTGATAATTGTACTTGCACGTTCGATACAAAATTTGTGGTAGGTTATTGATCTAAATATCTACCATGCAGGAGGAGATTAAACTGGAGTCTCGTTAATATCAAAAAGTGTTAAGCTTGCGTAATTTGGCCAATAAAAAGCCATGTTTGCGATATTTAGCAGAGTTGACGAACTCAGATTTGTTTCTTCTGCAACAGTGTTGCTACAACTGCGCGGATGGTTCGATTCAGGTTTCTTAGTTGTTTACATTTAATCATGAAATCTCTAAATAATTGCTGTTATTGAATTGACCATGCTAAAATCCTAAATCTTTTCAATAATGTTGTATCACAAGCAGTGGCGTAGCCAGCCCAAACTTTGGGGGGGGCCAAAAAATTTGGTGGGTACCAAAGTGCATGATGTTAGGCGAATAACGCTATTTTGTTTATATTTGGGGGGCATGGCTGCTTTGGCTCTCCCCTGGCTACGCCCATCATCACAAGTTTTACTTGCAAACTAAGAGCCAGCACGCGTTTATGTGGAAACATATTTCGCACTACAGAGAGAATATGCTTCATTATGACATACCCAGCCAATTTAGCTTGCTCTTGATAAAAGCCTTATGTTAATTAATTTAAGAACGATTAGAAAAATCGTTTTCTGAAAATTTGTCAAAGCAGTTACGTACAGGGACGGATTTACGCATAGGCCAAATATGCTATGGCCTAGGGCACCGCGCTTTTTGGTGCCCCGGGCAACTCCTTCCTATAATTACTCATTACTAACTTAAAATTTGCGAAAGTGCGCAGAGGCATAACTTCACAATTTACTTTGAAATGAGCGAAAATGCAAACGCCAAGACTCTTATTAGTAGGCCTACAGTAACAACTCGATAATATTGTTTGTTAGGCAATACAAGAATGACAATACTACTTTTCATCGGAGTGCTGCAGTGTCTGTCGATGTTACGGGCGTTCTAAATTGCGAAAAACATATTGATAACTTCGCTTGCCTGAAGGCATGAAAAAAACTTTGGGATAGATTGTCACTGTTGGATATGTTGGTGGTAAATATTTGGTAGCTGTTGATGCAGATTATATATTTGCCTCATCTTCATGGATATATAATACCTTGTGTTAGTGAGTGCTACCTGTGGTAACGGTTTCAAATGTGCTTTACAGAAAGGCTTTTAGTTTGGAGCAATGTTGCAGCCAGACATTTTGACTGGAGTGATAAAAAACGCGGGCACGTCGCTTTGGTCATGAATTTAAAGAAATATTTATACAGTGACTTCATTTTGCTACAATGGCCCGCATCTCCCCCTTGGCTACCCCCTGTCTTACAGAATACCTTGTTGTTCTGTACAGGCTAGTTTTTTATAGCAAAGGTAGAGCTTTATAAAATTTCGTTATTTAATTTATCAGTGATTGGTTTCAGTTGTCGAAGTTGTTGCAGCAGTAAATCATTTAGTCGCTTCTGAAATACTAGATCTCTAATCATTGCAGCACAGTGGTCTCTAGTAGTTAGGCATTTGTCAATAACGCTGTTTCTGGAATATATGAGCCTTAGTAGGCAAATTTGTAGCGTGTTTGATGCGGATCCTATTTTCCTTGTTTCCAACCAGATTGCCATTATACAGAGTTTCCTTGTTGAACCTCTAGATGTTAGTTACATCAGTTAAAACAGTTTCTCGTGAGTTTTACTTGGATAAACGTGTCTACATTGGACTTACTTCATATGGTTAGCTGAAACCTGAGGGTGTTGCGAAAATACTTTGTTGTGCAAAACTTGTCTTCGTGCTGTTCACCACCAGCCTAGCCCTATAACATAGAGGATTAAAAAACTATATTTTGTATTGTTTAGAAAGTCTGTGTCCACTGAATGGATTGTGCTCGTTTGTTGGATAAAATAGGCTATGTGGTTACCAGGGCTGTGGAGTCGGAGTCGGAAGGATTTTGAACCTGAGGAGTCGGAGTCGCATAAAATTTTAACGACTCCGACTCCGGGCTGACCTTTTGCTCGCCGATTGTGACTGTTTGTGCCACAAATGTTCGCAAGCGTCACACTTAGCAATTTAAGCAGCTTAACCTTTCAGCAAAAGATGATCATGGCTATTCAGAAAGGCTGCAGCACACTAACTCGCATGCCTACACTCAGGGGCGATTCCAGGTCAGCAGTGACACTCGGGCTCATCACGCAACTTATGCTGAGTGAGTGCAATCTTTCGAGATTGGCGTCACTGAAATTTCCATTTGCTTTCATTCTGGTTGGCATTATCGTTGCTCTGTGAAGTTAGTTACGCAACAATGAACAAGCATGAAGTTCTCATGAGAACTCCATTGTTACGTATCACACGTCACAGAGCAATGATAACGCCAGTTAGTCCTGTGCGTTCTAGGCTAATTGATATTAGCCCGAATTCCCAGACTATTCATCGTTCGTTTGAAATTATTCTCGAATGGGGACCGTCCATTAGATTGGAATTCAAATGTTGTATGCAAATCCATTGCTTCAAAAAACATTCAATCTGATGTGAATTAACTTTAAAAAAATACTTAATCGCAGAGGGCAGCTCAGGTTCTAACGGATTAGCCCGAGTAAAGCGCGAGCGAACGTATTCGTGACAACCGTTGCTTTGCTACGAAAAATATTTTTTGATTTACGTCACCTGCAAAGTGAACACGGAGGTTCAACATGAAACAAAAACATGTGAACACTGACAAGACCCAATGGAAAGAGCCCGCGTTAACAACTTTAATCAGTGAAGTGGGTGGTGGCACAAATATGCAAAGCAAGCCAGCTCGCGTTCTACATTATAAAGCGTAGTCGAAGAATCGGGCTGATTCCGAGTGCCGAGTCGCCGCTGCCTACATTTGGTTTAAACGTTTTTGCACAATGACTTTGCGCCGCAAATACTTGCTGGTGTTGATTTACTTGTCCACACTCGGCACCAGGGCTGTGGAGTCGGAAGTCCCGTCATCCGACTCCGACTCCTGGCAATTTCGATTATCCGACTCCGACTCCAACTCCGACTCCGGACCGACTCCGACCTTCAGCTGTATTAGTTACTTGAAGTGATAATTCCTTTCAGATGAATTCATAAACCCTACTTGCACTTTCCAGGAATACAGAAACTTGTTTTAAATCGATGTAAATGCACGTTCATCTCTCACTTTTGCAAAATGCGATCAAGCAGAAGTTAGTCTTTTCATTTTACAGAAAAAAGTACTTATCTAAAAAAAACCAATAAAAATTATTAAAGAAGGCTGATAAATAATCGATTTTAAAGCAGATACCTTGCAAACGATATCAGTAAACAAGTAAAATTGAAAAATGTATGCATTCTACCGGTGAGCATGTGCACATATTGCGCAACGCTGTTGATAAACTCGCTCGGGTATACTCTCTCAAATGACTTCATTGAAACAACTTTTTACGGTCGAACGCTGTCAAGCTTCAGCTCTGTTGAACGTACATGTGTCGCTATATTTTTCCTTAGATGGCCAAATGAACATGTTACAAGTAAGCTCTTATACAGGTCAAAATCCACAAACTACCAACCAAGAAAGTAAAACAAATTAGTTTAAGTTTTAGCTTAACCGCTTGGGAGCATTCACTTTTCTCTTCGTTATCTAAACACTTCATACTACCCTGCTTTCACTTAGGTATAACAAACTTGCAAGGTTTGAGAATTAGTCAACATGGATTTTTTAAC
>Ga0210059_1012668_pt1 | contig 12702 bp, 5 predicted proteins | sample Ectturendosymbi2_FD_188042 | JGI IMG/M metagenome (GOLD analysis project Ga0210059, IMG submission 188042) | Ecteinascidia turbinata endosymbiont from Florida, USA - Sample 2 (SPAdes) (version 2) | ecosystem: Host-associated > Tunicates > Ascidians > Unclassified | place: Key West, Florida...
AAGCTATCAGCGACGAAGAGTGACATCGGTCAGAAACGCATAAAATCTGTTGATCAGCAGTTACCAGCGCCTACGACCATACCACGTTGAGTACACCCCATCTCGTCCGATCTGGGAAGTTAAGCAACGTCGGGCCCGGTTAGTACTCGGATGGGTGACCGCCTGGGAATATCGGGTGTTGTAGACTTCTGTTCGTTTTCCTGCCTTTCACTCGATCACGCGCATATCAGGATTACATTTTAGTCCACCACTAACTTTGTGCTTAAACATAGATTGGTCCGAAACCGATTTTTTCATTTTCAAGGTATTCTCACGGGCACAGGAGAGCACCTGCATGTCGCTTATCGTGCTTGGAAAATCTCTTGCCTGTCAAAGAGCCAGGAGCAGACACAGTAGCGCTGCTTGTTTAATATACATATGCGATCCACCAAAACTTTTTGTCAAAAATTCAACAGCATTCAGACGAAAAAGATTCACTTACTTGAAACACTTGTGGCATTCGACAAATCCTCTCCAACAGTGACACTAAACAATGCCTGCGAAATCTTTCTATATCAACAAGGCGTTCAACGCAGCCGCTCAGTGGCGTACGCAGAAAATTTTCATGGGGAGCGTTTCATTCAGTGGCATATGGTGGTCATTTGTATTTGATGTGCGCTGTTTGTGACGTCAAAATTTGGCGTCATAACCATGTTTCCAAACCAACGTTTTGCGGAACTTAGTTGACATAATATGCATATTTTTCTACATCCATTCCCCTTATTTTATGTGTTATTGCACTGAATATAAACTATCAGTGCTCCAAGTTGGGACATCAGAGGAATATAAACTCAACGCTACGACACGGCAGTTCATAACCGCAAAAATATCAGGCTGCGCGTTAAAACAGGGGAGTAAAACACGCTCATCAATGCGTCAGAGCAATTTACAACTGTAAAATGAAGCTGCGCTAATATCACGTCGCAGACGAGTATAGAAAATGTGCAGCTGGACTGGCTGGCGCATACCCCGGTTTGCAAGATAGAATCTTGCTAAACTACACAAGAATTGAGAAAGCGCATAAAGTACGCCAGAAAACTTTCGATTTTTTGTTATGTAGGCCTATAGAAGTTCAGCAAATTTAATTTTCTTTTACCCTGCTGAGACATTATCAAATGCTTGAATGCTTCTATTTTAACAACTGCTGTTTTTGAGCTCGTGCAACAGTTCCATCATGCTACAAAAAATTGGTAAAGTAGCCAATGCAGTCAGCGCTTGCGCTGATCAGCCTTAGCAGACAAAATAAAGGCGATTGTTTCCGATAAAGTGAACTATCACGCAACACAATCTTAAACATGCGTAGTGGACGTAAGGTTTACAAAAGATGGTGAGATGGTTTCTGAACGCAGACGATAACGCAGATTCCCACCGAAACCTACTGCAATTATTACTTTTTGGCCCTTTTACAATGTTCCTTGAAATTTGTATGTAAATTATTCCATGGTATTTGTAGTAAGTCGACAAATTAACAAGCAAAAAGTATGCGAAAACAATTAATCTCCTTTGCGCAGGTAATAAAGTTTTCGTAAAATATCAAGCACAAGGAGGGTTTTTAACCCCAACCCCCCTCCCTTGCGTACGCCCTTGCAGCCGCTAACGGCAGCTTCTTATGTTTTTTTCTTATTTTCTATTACTCACAAGTACCTTGCAAAGTACACGTCACTGCTCTTTTCCAAAAGAGAACTCGAAACTTATGTGCAATATTCAAGTGGCAGCCACAAGGTTGGGCAAAACGCATCATTTTTCTCTGAAATCTTGGCGGTTTGCAGCGTTTCACTTGCAACGTACATTATCCTACTGGGTTTGGTATAGCTATGCAAGAAGTTCTGTTTCACTACAAGCAGGCTAAGACCAGTCCAATGTTCCCTCTAAGATGAGGGATCATTTGCGCAGTGAAATCTGATTCTCGTACACTTGCAACATTCCAAAACATTGGAAAAGCAAGAAAAGGAGAAACTATTTTAGAAATAAATGTGTAGGCCCTACTTTGTTCGTATTTTCATAAGACTTTATGCTTATCCTGAAGTCTAATATAATTCACGAAATTTGCAATTCATTTAGAATTCTGGCAACTCAGCTTTAAAATATTGATGCTTACTAAAACCAACGTTTACTAAAATTTTCTTAGAGAGAACGCTGGCTAAGACTTTATATTATAACATTACCATAGCCAGCTTGCTAGTGCCGTGACCAGGGCGTTTGCGCTAACAGAAGGACTGCAGAAACGGTTTCGAAGGACTGTTTCCAGTGACTGTGACGTCACAAATCGAAATGTTACCAGTGTGGATACCATTTATTTTGTAACAATGAGATTACCTTTCAACGCAACGCGCGGTGATGTTGCGAGTTGGTGTAACGATTAAACAGATTGACAACAAGCATTTGCAAAATTGATTAATTTTCCGAGTTTGAATCATTTGGGGGGGCACAAAAAAGTGGGGGGAAACTGCCCCCGAATGCCCCCCGTGGCTACGGGCCTGGTGCTGAGACGATTGTTTCGTGTATACTGCGCTCAGATGGTTCGTATAACTTGGAAAATGCGTTGTGAATATCAGCAAGAACGGCTTGCAGCGCACCTGTCTGGTAACCATCGAATGTTTTCTCAAAGAACCATGAGCTTATTCTTTTGCTTTTTGAATGTATCGACGTAAGGTACTTTGGTTAATATTCGGAAACTTTTCGCAGACTGATGTGATGTTCCGCTCAAAGCCTTATTGAGGCTTTCTTGAAAAAACTATCCATTTGTGCCTTTACTTATTTAGAAAGTAGGTATGGTTGCTGGAGACATGAAAAATACGCAAAAAGCTCGTTGAACCACCGGGTCATTGGTCCCTTTCTCGCATGGTTCAAAGGTCCCTACTGAGTACATTTTTGCATAGTTCACAACAAAAAGGCGTACAGTATTAAAAATCTCAATCAACCTCTTGCAGTTTTAACACTCACAACTTGACCATGTAACATTTGCAAAAAATCTTTCGAAAAAATACCTGTTATTTGCAAAATAAAAAAACACAGGCCCCCAATTTTTACTTTCATCCTTCGAACTTTAAATTTGCCTACCAAAATTCATTTAACAGCTGTAGCTCCGCGGAAACACATACGGGCGACAAGAAAGCAATGTCGAATCCACAACCAAAACCACAACAAAAAAACGTTCATTAGGTGGCGAAAAAAGCCTATGGTCATTAAACCCACCCTGGTCAAAGATCCCACATCTCCTCTACTACACTGTCTATTGAAAGAAATGCTTTCTCAGCACAGAACCAGACACTAAGATCTTACAGAGTACATATTTCGCCTACAAAGTAGGCATCATCAGCTCTTATTCAAATATATCTCCCCTACTATTACGAAACAATAGCATTGATCACACTATTCGATAAGAGGTTGGGTAAAGTCCGGCACGTAAATCCTGGCGTTTAACCAAGCGAAAAACATTGTTTATTTTAGAGTATTTTTATCTTTGTTTCTACTTCCGTGGACACCAAAATGGGCGCATTTATGGCAAAGGGGCACAATTCAAGGGTCTCCACAGACTTTTGGGGGTGCAGTTGCCCCAAACTGCCCCACCTGGATCCACCACTGTCTTGATGTAACGTATTATAGCAGGGGTGTCAAACTCGTTTCAGTTCCAGGGCCACTTCAGGCATATTCAATCTGAAGTGGGCCGGACCAGTGAAATCATTGCATAACATCCTGTTATAAGGAATGCCAACTTCCAACTGTTTTTATAACTTTAATGCAAAGATTTCAAGCTTATCTAAAAATGATGATTAGCGCATTTAAGGAGCAATCTTACCAAACTCTGCAACAACATGACGTTTCTTGAGAAAAGTATGTTCAATTTTGCGATGTATTAACAAGATTGATCACTAATGACTTTGAAACCAACCGAAACGAAAACACAATGACTAAAAATCAACCGAAGCAAAATACTTCGGAAAACCCAACCGGTTTCTGTCAACATTCCGTTTCGAACACCTCTGCTCATCTGCAGCTAAGTGCAGTAATCCTGACCATCCGGAACTGGCACCACATTGTGCATACTAGTGGAAACTTGAATTTTTCTTCTACTCTGGAAATGCATGTTTTTAGGCAAAACATACAGCTTGTGACAATGTACGAACAGTATGCTTCCGTCCAGGGATATCTAGAAACTCCTAGACATCCCTGGAGTTTGTAGATATCTCTGGTTCCATCAAACGTTTGTAATGAAACTGCTGACTAACATTGCTTTTACTTACTGTTCAAGCGTTCAGTGTCTTGAAATATTTCCTTAGTAAACACCCACTGCTGCAGAACTATATTTCAAAGAAGCAGCTCACATTAAATATGTTAGCGATTTAGGCCTACGCCTGAAACTGGGTACCTTTTAGCTTTCACTAGTGTATAGATATCAGGTGTCAAATCCTGTGTAGAAGCCACTTTCAGGATGTCATTTAAGTGCGCGTTGAGCGCAGCTTTGTTTTATCGATGTTCATAACAGAAAACACTTGTTCACAAAGGTATGTCGTCCGAAATATGCACAAAACTTTTGTAGCAAGGGATGTCACTTTGAGGTAGCCTGCATAGGCATAGCCAGGGGTAAAAGGGCCATGCCCCCAAAATTTTTAGAACGCAGTCATTTTGTGCTTAGAGAGGCGTTTTTCCAAACAAAATAGTGTTATTCGCCTAAAATCAAACATTTTGCCACCTCTCAATTTTTGGGCTGGCTACGCCATTGGTAGCCTGCAAAAAGATAGTGATAGAATGTGCCCAAGCTCGCCAAGACAAACCTGGTCTTCAAATTTGAATCACAATGCAAGTCAATTATTCCAAGTTGCAAGTCCACGGGCAGATCAGAGGCGTTTAATGTGAATGGCGAGAAAAAGACTTGGAAGTCCGTCTCAAGTTGGTCAGAAATCTGAAACCGCTGCTTGAACTGCCGCAACAACTCTGTTATCTTATCTTTATATTGATTCAAGTGAATGTTTAGTCCCGTGGTACGCATACTTTTTAGACAAAGGAAATGAACAGTGTCATCACCGGAAAGTTGTGTCTTCCACAAGGACACATTCAACTTAAATGCAACCTATGGTATCGTAATACTGAGCGACAAGTCTTTTGCAGCCTTGCAACATTTCGTTCAGATTATTCAAGTGCTGCGAAATATCCACCATAAAAGCAAGCTTTTGCATCTATTGTGAGATTAAATTCTAACACTGGCTTGCATTTTTTTCATGAAGTTTTCAATTTCCTCACGTAAATAAAAAAAAACGCTTTAGCACAGCACCTCGGCTTAGCCATCTTAAACTTTACGTAACAAATTTCAATTAGAGTTATGCCTAGAACTCCGGAGGTTTCGAAATCGACATCGCTGGAGCTCAAGGTACGTTTTTTCCCGGAGTTCTAGTGTTAAGCTTTATCAACAGTAGTTGAACTTTTGCATGTTCATACCTGTTTGAAACATCAAACCGGTGTGAACATGCAAAAGGATACATGCAGAAAACGGGAAATTTTAACATGAAAAAAACAGAGAAAAACAATAAAATATAAGCAATTGCGTTAAGGTTGCAAGTAATTGAAATCTATGGTCACCAGTTATTGACGTATAACTGGATAGACTTCTCAAGCAAACAAAGAAGCTTTTATTTCACAAAATCATCCCGCGGGCCGGATCCAACCACGCAACGGGCCGGATTTGGCCCGCGGGCCGTATGTTTGACACCCCTGTATTATAGTGTTTCTTTACATTGTAAGCTGAGAGAAGATTTGGTTTTTACATTGTGAGAAAAAGTTGCGCCACAAACCAAGTACAATGGCTTCTGCCTGCATTCAACTAACATAGTCGATGTCCACCGGTCTTGACGTTCACGAGTGGTTTCAACTCTTTTCCTTTACTCATTCCTAGTGTGAAAATATACCTTGTAATAACACAGGTATTTCTACCAGATAAGTCTGTAAGTTTTATCAATGGTGCCGACCTGACAACAGAGAAATTCTGACTAATTGTTTTAGTCTTATCACACTGAAACACTGCAGTGGCCTACGCTCAATAACTACAGTATTTTTCCACAGCTTCGGCAGATAACCGCTTGTAATGTGAACAAGTTCGGTAACTTACATTATTCGACATAAACGCGAATTGTGGAATTGTGCTTTGATCTCTTGCGTGCCATTTTCAAACCTCGGACGGGCCAGTGCCGTCGCCACGGGGAGAGCTTTGGTGGGCTTAGCCCCCCAAACACAGTACCAAGCCCCCCTAAATTGAAATATAAAACACTTTTAAAATCAGTGTTTTTGTCAAGTTTTAGAATTTCAAGTTTCTGGCGACGGTTCTGGGACGGTCCGTGTGTTGTGCACCCCTGTTCTAGCTGTTGGGTTCGGCTCTTTCTATTTACACATGTATAATGTTATTCTTTCATTTCATGAGTTACCAACAAACATCTATTTCGAAAACTGCATTACCAATGCTTACCACGTAGACCACCGCCCTTTTTATTGCACTGCAGTGATTACAACATCTTAGTCTTACGTGCAATTGGTAACCGCATTGAAAAAATTTATTCAGAACAGCCATTGCCAAGTAGTGCAACTGCTTGGGTAACGTTCCTTTTGATGAAAGTCCTCGCCACAATAATAACTAAACACATTTTTCCCTTGCGCTGGGTTTCAGACTAAGGTTCACCATATGTGATTTATCAAAATGAGAGCAACAACTTCTCTAAACTTTTCTCCTTGAAATTACTTTCTATGTCTTCAAACGTTAAAGGTACCGTTGAACAAAGGAGTCAAAGCTTTTACGAAACCCATTTTGCCTATAAGCTGGCACTGATTCACTCTACTGGAAGTTCGAGTAAACATTTTATCAATTTTCTCGCTCCACAACCACATTTCCTAGTTTTTTAGGCTACCAGTCTAGGGCTTCTGAACACAAAAACTGAAAAGAGTTAGAGCTTCTAAACTTCAAACATTTAATTTTTAATCAAAAGCTTGCCGCCCCTCACAAGATTCCGCCAGGGGTCCGGAGCACCTGGCCCCTCCATATGCTATGCCACTGTGTTTACCAAAACTTTTACTAGCACCTCTACGATGAGTAGAAAAGATGCATCAAAGTTTGCCCGCCGTACATCGCGCCTAGTTGCCAATTTAATTAAAAACTACTGCTGTGTAACCACCATTGCTTATTTAAGGGCGAAGTATCAGGGAAGAGAGTGAGTTGGCACGGGCTGACTTGTCATACTAAAAGGAGATTCTGAGACGTAAAGGGCACTCTTAAAAATATTAAAGATTATTTGTTAAAATCTAGCTGTTTTGATATTCTCCTATAATCAGCGGTGAAAACTTTTTTAAAAAAGGTATGATATTTTCTCTTTGTGATTTACCAAAAGTGTTTCCTGCTTGGCATGCTTTCAAAAGTAATATTTCACCTGACACAGGGATTTGAACAGACTACGATCGTTAACGACAAAATTCCCTCTAGTTTTGAAATCCGCGATCTGAAGCAAGTAGCTTACACGTGACGAAAAGCTTCTAGGTCGAAGATACAGGTGACAACAGTTCGTGAAAGAAACTCAGTTCATTTTCACTTGCAAGCAGTATTTTACTTGAAAAACGAAAATCTTGTAATTTTCCCGTAAATGTGCCACGGCTTTATTAACGACACATTGCAAGCAGGTCAGTTTTTAAGAGCGCATTCTGTTTGTCGGCAGTGAACATTTTTTGAAACTCTTTCTTTAAGATGAAAAAGTAGTGCTTTTTGTAGAGGTTTGAGAAGCTTAGACATTCACATGAATCTTTCTATTAGGGCTGTGGTCTTTGTCAAAAATCATGTTTCAACACCACGGCGTTTGAAGGGTTGGAATGAATTTAAAATTTAACCAACAGCAAGTCTTAATGCTAGTGTGTGAACATATAAAACATCAGCAGGCGTGCGATTTCTCTCTACTTTGCTTCTGCCCTAAGAGCTTGAGTGCATAAATAAAAATTTAAGCTTTATTAAGTCAGCCCTTCATTTTGAGGGGTTAAGATGTCTCGTTGAGAATAGGTCGGCATACCACTTGCTCAGAAAAACGGAGCAAATGAGATAAATGTTTTGAATTTCAGTTTTAATTGTTTTGTTTGCAGAAAACTTGTTTTCACTAACTTTTTACCTCACTTAGAAACCTTTTCAACCACAGAACTGCCTTGACACAGACTCTATATACTCCCACTTGCCTACTGCACTCTGTAGCCCATACTGAAGAAGGAAGTCATTAAGTTGGAATTTGAAATAAAGTAATTGAAGGTTTATTAAGAATTTTGCCTTTGCATAAATTTTTACTTGTTAGGTTGCTTAATATTATATCGTCTATATGTTTAGTTAAAGTGCAGTGAATTTCTTGAAGGTCCATTGAGATGCGAAGGTCTAGGATTGAGGTTATTTTCGCTCAAAGCTATACCGAATTACGTAGTGATGACAGATGTTAAACAGAAAAAAACGCTGATGGAGACGTTCTGGTTTTTGTCAAATGTGAACAATCTTGCCTTGGGAAACAAAAGGTGCAGATTCCCGCTCATTTCATTTTGGTCCTTTTAGAGGTCGGGTGTTGTGGAGGAAGCAAGATTGGAGACCCAAAACCGAGAAGTTTTTGCTTTAACTTAGAAATGGGTTGTCCTTTTTGTAATTGCTTTTGTCTCCTAGACTATGGTCTTTGTGCACTGCATTGAATTGTACCAGAAAACAAACAAGAAACGTCCAAACGAATTTAAATGCCTCAATTTCGTTAACGAACGAAAAAGTCGGTGTTTAATATAGCACTGCAAAACATTTCTTGGCCATTAAGCCAAGGAAAAAAGTTTTTTCATTTCCTGAAAGCTGTGTGCTCAAACTATCTAAAAGTAGATTGAAGATTGCTGCAAGATGAAAGTGCTCTGTAAAAAGTTACTTTATTGCATAATTTAACTAAACTGTTGGACCTGTGATTAATGTTATAAAGTGGTTCACTGGGTTTTGTGAATTGTTGTTCGTAATCATTTCATGAATGTTGATAAGTTAAAATGACGTTTACGAAAATATCTTCACTATCAAATTTCTTTAACTTTCTAATGCAGTTGCAGATATTTAGCGACAATGACATATAAAGTAGAGAAGACAACGTTGCTTGTCTTCATTTTGATTAACCTGCATGAACCAGCTGCTGGACAACGAAAGGCTACGAGCGGTAAGGAATTGAAGTTTTCATCTTGATTGGTACCAGATGCAACAAACGACTTTGAGGTTATTTTTACAACTGTAAAATGTCCGACACTGTTTTTCCAAAGGGCTAGAAATGAAAACAGTACAGGGAAATCTTAAAATAGTAATCTTCGCACTTCTCACGTGTATGCTACTCACAATTACTAAACTTGCAAAACCCAGCAGAGCACTTTGTTGTTTTTCCTTTGCGCAGAAATCGACCTCAGTGCACTGTCGTCGCTGACATCAAAACAAAATCGAGAGATTGGAGGAAAACTTTTGCGCATTTTCTCGACAGAGAGTGATGTCTTTTTGTTAGCTTCTCTTCAGGTAACGCTACTGTTCACGTTAACATTTGACATCCTGCAGTATTAATTTTGAGCAGATTTCACGTTCTAATTGTTGTTAACTAAATCTGCGTTTTACATCTTCGTTCTTCCAAAACTTATCATGTTGGTTATTATTGTATTTCTTAGCAGTTGATCTTTAACATAGTCATCTTGTATTCATTCTTGTTTTGCAAGAACGAGGTGCTATCTGGTTTACAAGCGACATGTTTAAAGCGTGTCCGAAACAACACGCTATGCAGGAGTTGAACATAGCTTACTTTTTATACTACCCTGAAAACGTGGTAGTAGGATGTAGGGTTCCAACAGAGTCTGAAGAAGTATGGAAAAAGTTTGGTCGTTTTCCAGTCTGAAAAAGTCTGGAAAAAGTCTTTTTGATCTGTTCATATGGAAAGAGGAAATAATTTTCTACGTTTGATCTTTTGACGCGCATTTAAGATGTTTCTTACTTTAGTTGGTACTTGCTCTTTCTGACTGTACATAGCCTATGTCATTGATCATATCGGAAAAGTTAAGTCTGGAAAAAGTCTAGAAAATGTCTGGAAATTTATATTCAAAACTGCGTAGGAACCTTGAAAATGTTTTGCAGGTTTTTCTTTTTTTCAAAATATTTTTTAAGTGTTCTTAGCAACAGCGTCTGTCGAAGGTGACGTTATCGGCCAATGTTCAGGAATAAAAACAAGGATTGCTAGATTCAAGAGCGGACGTCCTGAGTCAGCCCGAAACTTTCGCACTTGTGTTCAAAGGCCTGGTAAATATCTTTCAACGTCTTGATGCAGACTACTGGACGCGGCGAGAATTCAAACATCTTTAGCGTTGAAGGCAGGTTGTCCCTTGGGAGAAGAGCTGCGTCAGCGGAGCCCATCACTATTTTGCAAGTGGATGCGAGTTCCAGAAAGGATACTGGTTAGCAGACATTTTTATCGATTTCCAACCTCAACCAAGTAGACATGATCTCTCTTTCACGATCCTGCTACTCTTAGTTTGACCACTACCGTGTTATATTTGTTTGATAACAAACATTTTCCGCCTGATGGCAAATAGGGTGTGTTAAACGTACGAGCGACTTGATTTTCTCAGTTCACTGCGAATTTTCAAACCTGAGTCCGCGAAGCAAACAACTTTGCTCAGAAAGCAATAAATTATGACTCTTGAAACCAACTCCAGTGTGACTCTGACGTCATGAAACGAGCACAGAAAATTTTAATCGTTGTTTTTATAATACTAGTAATGATGTATTATTGTCCGCAGACACGAAGTCTATAGTACAAACACACAGTTTCTGCACAACGCAAGTTGATAAAAACATACAAAACCGAACATTTTACAACGGCATTGGAGGCTGAATCACAGAGTTACAGACACATTCTTAACACTATTGTTCGCTAACCCGTAACACTTGGTACAACACTATTGTAGAGTAGGACGATAATTCCTAAAGTGGTCGAGGCCAGGTGAAGTACGAATGCGTTGTGGCATGACACACCTTCAAACGAACAAACACTGCAATGTCCGAGCACCCAGTCACACAGTAAAATTCAGTGGTAGTGTTCAAAGAATAAGGACGAATATAACCAATCGGACTGCATCAAAGCACGCAACCATACGTTGTTAGATTTTCTGCATCTTTCGAGAAACAAGTACACAGTTTTTCTTAGTAACATCTCAAATGTAGGAATGTTACATTAAACCTAATGACTACTAACACTCGCTCTCCAGGGCGGATTGTGTAAAGCTCTGCATCCAAAATTATAGGCCACACGCAATCTCTGCATGCATGACTTCCTGAAATTATACCATAATTTTGATGCATACAAGGAACAAAAAAGTAGGCCTACATTTTAAACTGCATTTGAACATGGGAAAAAGAAGTAAAGAAGTTCGCAGCTTGTTTGCTGCACAATATTGATGTTACAGTTGTCTCTGAACGGCTTTGTCATCTGAAAGCTCAGTATCCAATACAATCCCCAGATATTTGTATTGGTTAGCAGGTTTTACGTTTTTACCACCCAGTGTCAGTAATGGGATGACTGCGCCTTATTGCACTCTTAGCCTTAAAAGTCATACAAACAGCTTTTTTGCAGTTGAAAATAATCCCATGCGATTCTCCATCAGCCTGACACACATCTAGTATTCTTTGCAACCAATGTACACTTGGACAAAACACAGAAATATCATCAGCAAACATCAAGTGATTTAATGAGACTTCATCAATTTTCATTTTTAATTTATTTGTTTCTGAGCAGTGAGCAATTTTAAATATTTAATTTTTAATTAAAATTGTGAACAATTTTAATTTTTAAATTATGAGCAAGTGCTCTGCGGCAATAAAATCAGGCCCTGGCGCCTTGTTCAAGGCAGCTTTTGAAGAAGTGATGTCAGCGAAACAACAGAACACATGGGCATTCTAGTGCCCAGATAGTTCTCTTTTCAGCCTATGCTATGTTCCACAAACTCTCCAGACTCATTGGCAGAGTTATCAAAGTTGAATATTCCTTTGAAATAGTCTTTCCACATTTTAACAATCTCTGAACCACCATTTACCCCACCCACCAATGTTGGGTAGTGATGGAGATCTGATTTTATTGTTGACCTTCTGCCAAAACGTCTCATTGATTTTATCAGCCTGCAGTGCAGCTGCTAGGCCATTGACCTTATGTATTTCAACATCTTTGTGGCATTGCCGCAGTGAACATTTGAAATCTTTTTTTTCTTAACCATGTTCACGTATATGCCACCACTCTTGGGTCTGTTGTAGTTTACCCATAGCCAGGAGGCTGCCTTTGCAATTTGATGTTTTGATTTGACCACCGAGTTCCAACAGGGAATGTTGAATTTACCTGCTTTCTTTTTGCCTGTTGTTTTAAATGCAGAGGAAGTATCAGCAAGCAGAGAACTGGTCAGGTTTGCATACAAATTTTCTATTTCTTCCAGATGTTTCTTATCAAAAGCATTTGACTTATCAAAAGCATTTGACTGCTGTGACCATGAAATTTATCAAAAGCATTTGACTGCTGTGACCATGAAATTTTACTTGATAAACTTTACCACTATGGTATCAGAGGCGTTTCTCATAAACTATTCTCAAATTTTCTCCACAATAGAATGCAGTGCACTAAA
>Ga0210059_1012669_pt1 | contig 12699 bp, 10 predicted proteins | sample Ectturendosymbi2_FD_188042 | JGI IMG/M metagenome (GOLD analysis project Ga0210059, IMG submission 188042) | Ecteinascidia turbinata endosymbiont from Florida, USA - Sample 2 (SPAdes) (version 2) | ecosystem: Host-associated > Tunicates > Ascidians > Unclassified | place: Key West, Florida...
CTAAACCCAAAACCTAAACCCAAAACCTAAACCCAAAACCTAAACCCAAAACCTAAACCCAAAACCTAAACCCAAAACCTAAACCCAAAACCTAAACCCAAAATAGCTGTGTCTGCACGCATTTAGTTATATCTGCGCATAGATAGCTGTCTCTGCATGCATTTAGCTATCTCTGCACATATATAGATAAATCTGCATGCATATATAGCACTGAAGCGTGTCGGAGGAAAACATGGTATCCTGCATGAAGAAAAACTTGGTGTTCTGTTTCAGTAATCCAGACTAAAACTAGGCTACAGCAAGGCATGAATTCCCTGGGGTCATATAAAGATAGGTGGTTTCAGGTCTAAATTATACTGGTTTGATAATAACATTCGTTTGTGCAGACGATGGGCTACAGTAAACCTGTGGTGGTGGTCTCAGTGTTAGTGCCATTTTTTGCTGAAAGTTTCAAAGATGATCTCATCAAGTCTGACCATTCCAACTGTTATCACCAGGCGCAGCTCAGCGCCTTCAGGTGCACAAAGAGAATGCTCTCACAGAAAGCGCACGTTGAAAGCGAAGTGCTCGCTTGGAGATGAGCACCGTTTTGCAAAGAGAATAACGCTGTCATAGAAAAAGCGCATCGAAAAGAACTGCTCGGTCAGGCGTCCTTGCCCGAAAATAACGTTGGCGACAAACATCACTTTAGTATCATAGCAGTTTAGTAGTAGCAGTTCATCCTTCAATTCCCATAGTGTAGGGAAGGCAATTCATAAATGGGAATTCTCACCACCCGCAAACGACATTCAAGTCAATCCTGTTTGGAGAAGCTGTTAGATTGAGGCGCCTCAACCAAGGAAAAGATGATTGCCTCAGCAGCTTAAACCGACTCAAAGAAAAAGCGATCCTTTCAAAATTTCCGTTGAACATGACTAATGACATGATAGCACTGGCATCTAATTGGGAAGACAGACTACGACCCCCAAAATGCGACAAGAAAGAAGACCCACAGGTTTGGCCTGCATCTTTTCCCCATCTGCTTACTCTAACACAAAAAGAAAAAAAGTTAAACCCGAAGGCAATGATTACCTACAAAAGACCCACCACAATTGGACAAAAGCTAACGAACTACAAAGACCTTGCTTTAAACAAGACACGAAAGCAAGCCATAGGCGGCTCAAGGCTATGTGAGCACTGTGCACTTTGTGGTTGCTATGGAAAAAATAACAAATCCATGGTACCAAATGTTTGACAATTGCTGACTAAAACCAAAACTTTTAAGCTAAACCAAAGCTTTACTTGCGCAGATTTTGGCATTTACGTCGCGACTTGTGTGATATGTCATGAACAGTATGTTGGTCAAACTAGCAACAAATTTTCCAAAACATGGTCAGCGCATCGCAGTAATTGGAACAAACAAGATTGTAAAACTGACAGTGACAAGGACCAGATGGCTTTGTCGCGGCACTATTCAGAAAACCACGGCACTGTAAACAAGCCACCTCTGCACGAAGCATACAGCGTTACTATTGTCGAACAACCAAGTTATCAATCTCTGGATATCTGTGAAAATAAATGGTATCACCTAATTGATGCGCAAATTAACATTCAGAACATGATCCTCCCCAATGTGAAATAATTATTACGATGCTTTGTGTTGTTTGACTCAATCCGAAGTTGTCTTCCGCTTTGTGCCCTAGCTTTTCTCTCAACACAGCTTGCTTACTCCCACCGCAGCGTTTAAAGCGAACTCGTGGCAGGTTTATATGCGTACCCCAGAGACTTACTGCCCGCACATGGCTTACTATTTTTCTCTACCGTTGTTAGTCATTTCACCAAGAGTTAGTTTTTAGTTGGAGAAATTTTTCAGCCATTAGCATCAACTGGTTAGATGTTTCAGTCATTTATTTATTTGAGTAAACGTCTTATTAATTTTTGAGTAAACACATATTTCATGAGTCAGTTTTTTTGTCGCCACTAGTATTCTTGACGTCAGTCAGTTTGTTAAGATGTTATGATTTATGAGCTTGTGTTACGAATTTTGATTGTAGTCTTGAGTTTGTTTTTCTCTGCTGTTACTTCAGCCTTTTAACTTTCCACCCGTAAGCTTTGCTTGCAATTTTCAGGACTGAGGATGCGTAATTTTACGCGAAATCGATTTCCTATTAAAAATTTGCTGATCGATTCCTTGCTTACACCCATCGTGGAAAGTAAATACTTAAATAGAGATATGTGCAAGTTTGAATCATCGCAAAAAGACGAAAGCAGATGGCAGTCGACTGATTCCTCGAAAGCATACAGAAACACTAGTGCTTTGAAGTTATTATTATGTAATTCTGAAAATAGTGATATTGCATGATGGAACAAAAACAATTCAGAATGGGGTTTTTCTGTTTTCTTTGAAAAAAGAACGAAATCTTTTTTCTTTTTAAAAAACCAAAAAAACGTGTTTTTGAAAAAAAACAAAAAACAGGTGGAATGGGTTTTTTGAAAAAAAACGGGTTTATCTCAACCCTGGCTATAGCCCTCCCAAATTTTTGGCTGGCTCCCTGATTGTCCCTTCCTAAGGTTTGTGCTTGCTTTCACATTCAAGTTCGTTTGACTGACATATACAGCAGATAACTTGCAGCCGCAAAAATTTTAAAGGATAGTTTTGAAACCCGCTTTCCTGCATTCAATATTTCCCAAATGCATGATAAGCTGGGTTGTTGGTGTTGACGGCCGGGTAATGGGAGTTGCTTATGACAACACATATCAGTGGTTTCTCGGAGTAGGATCCTGTCCCTGCGTCAAATTTAGTCAGACCACGGTTTTAGTGGTGAATGATTCAGTTCGAAACTAAGAAATAGTTACTATAAATGGGAAGATTGATCTATCATGCATTTCAGTGTGAGGTAGAATTGGATTGTATTACTGTCAGCAGATTGTTGTTTGTCCCAGTAGGAAAATGTTTGCGATGGCATTAAGAATTGGTGTAAGTTAGTGTATCCGAATTTATCCTGACTGTAGGCATGTGTTCTGCTGCCTTCGGTGTCTCGTATGACTTGCGCAACTGGTCGTGACTTCAGTTTTAAATCTACCTACGCATGTCTTGCAACGCAACAGAACTTTGTGATGACATTTTGTAATGGTTCAGGAGCAATTATTTCCGGCATTTGTTCAAATCTTTGATCCGGAGGTCAAACATTTCTATTAGAAGAACACTTGAAAAAATTCGCAAGTGCACATTCAATTGGTGAAAATGATTTAAAACATGAAACACTTCTGCCAAAGAGTTTGCTTCGGGAAGGGCCGCAGCTGCCTACATCGCTCGCACAATTTATTTCATTTATAGCTCCTTACAAAGGTACGTTCGATAGTTTATACAAGTTGTTAATAATAGCTGTGACTCTTCCCGACACCAGCGCTTCATGCGAGGTAATTTTTTCAAAAATGAAATTAGTGAAAACGTTTCTCAGAAATTCCATGACCAGTGAAAGATTGAGTCTACTTTTGATTGAAAGGTTATAAGCTGAAACATTGATTTAGATGGTTCCGTTGATGAATTTGACAGTCGACATGATAGGATTTAGGTCAGCTACGTCCAACCCAAATGGCTTACTGAGCCAAAAATTATGTTACTGTCTTAGACAGAGCCACACTGATGAATGACGATACAGGAGGGTGACACAACAAAAACGGTCATCACCAAAAATCGAAAACTTCCAAAATGTTATTTAGATTGACACAAAACGTCAGCTACATTAGGTCAAGCCTGTGTAGCAGACATCTCCAAAGTTTCAAGTCTGTCCTACAAAAACTCTTCGTTTCACTGGCAAAATGTGCTCCAAATGAGCTCCCCGGCACTGCAAGCACATTTGGATCCGTCGGGCAAAGTTCTCAATCAATGACCCTCCCGCATTCCTCCCTTAGGATCGCTCTTATTGCTGCTGTGATTGCTGCCTTCAGGTCAGGGATAGTCTAGTAGGGGTTGTTGCCATATACCCTAACCCTGTCCTTCAGGTATCCCAACATATAAAAATCTGGGGGGTTCAAGTCTGGTGAATGCGGCGACCACTGTGGGTCACACCTGCGGCTGATCAGTCGGTCAGGGAAACGCTGCTGTAGCCATGCCAATGATTCATTTGAGGTGTTGGAGGTGGCACCATCTTCCTTGCTGAAACCACTGGAGGACCATGACGACCCGTCTCCGTCGACCAAGTGCTGTCCAGAACTAGCCAAGCACCTGGACATATCGCTCGTTGTCGTTCTTAAACCAGAATGGTCCAATGAATGATGCCATGTTTGGCTATGGCAACCCAGGCAGTGCACTTCACAGACTGTAATACTAGCTTTTGTAGACAGTGCTCAGAGGGTGTGCTACCCCAGAAGATGTTGTTCTTAGAGTTCACGTGACCTGACAACAGAAAATGTGCCTTGTCCAAAAACCAAACAGGAAATTCACGACATCCGAACCGTTCTTTGAATTGCAATAGAGCTGCGTGGATAGACTTCTGCCGAAAATATGCCTTACCTATAAATATCTTTTGCTCAGTAGTCCATGGCATTTCGAAGGTCAAATTTGGTAGACTCTTAGAACATTAATTCTGCTTGGTAAATCTGAAAAATAAAAAGAATTGATTAATTATTTTAAAAGTTATTCAAGTTTAGGTGATGATGGTTTTTTTGTGTCACCCTTTATATTATTGAGGGCCGCACATTGAATGGCTTACTTTGATCTTAGCAAACTAAATTTAGCTTAAACTCATGTACTGAAAGCATTCGAATCCTAACTGCAATGGTAATAGATGTGATAAAGTGGCACTGAAGACCACCTGCAGTAAAATGTTAAATTTAAAATTGTCAAAAAAAGGACAGGTTGTAAGTATATATGGGATACTTTTACTACAGTGAAAACCTTCAACTAGGCCACGGGTTGGACATAGCTGATTTAGGTACACTGAGTTGATGTTGATATGAAATTCTGACGTAAATGGTGCAGGGATTTGTGTGAGAATCGTATTGCTCATTGTCTTTGTCTAATTGTTTCTTTTGGTTTATTTGAGGTGGTGCGTGTTTCGCAAGATAGTCGTAAATTCACACGACAGACAAACAAGCTGCTATTTGAGATAAAAGAAAATCTAATGAGATCAACTCTGATTGAAGATTAAACGAAAATAATCCTAAACCGAGTATCACTCAATTCATAAACAAGGACATATTAAAATTTATTGAATTCTATGGTTTGAATAAACAATATTGTAGACTATTGTAGTATGATTCCCAGACTGGCACAAGACATGTTGTGACAAAGGAAGGAATGTGCCACATCCCGTGTTTCATACAAATGGGAGGGATGCAGATTCATGTTAAATACCAAGATCAATTAGCTTTCTACAAATATTGCAATGAAAGTGGCCATAAAAGACCCTAATGCCACAGTTCCAAGTATAGGCACAGTGCCAAAGAAAAGAAACAAGACAAAACTTTGAAGAAGCAACCACTATCGGAAAGAAAAAGTATACTTTGTCAAAACACAGAAGCACTCTATGAAACGGAATACCCCCAGATTGGTACTCAAAATTAAAGAAGCAGAGAAGAAGCTTCTCCAACAGAATATATGGCAAAGTGCTTTGAAATAATGCTGAATAATGAAAACAGACTTATGCTTTTGTACAAAGAAATTTTACAAGAGTGCGGAGTTTAGCATGCTGAAGCACAATATATTAACAATATGATGATAACAGTGCTTGATTGAGCACTGGAATGATATAACCTCTAGTGCTAACCTGTTTACTTCCTGCTGGAACCAATTATGCTTTTATTTGCTACCACCTGCGTGTGTATTTTCCTGCCTGTTTTGTTCCTTTGTGTTTTTTTCCTTTATTGTATTTAGCATGGATGTTACAATTGCCTGCTTTAATGTTACTGGTCTACTTGACCCAGGAAAAAGAAATGCTGTATTCCATTTCTTAGAAACTATTAATATGCAAATTACCTTACTCCAGGAAACCTATAGCTCAACACTAACTCAATATACATACTTGATATAATGAATGGCTCCTTGGCCAGTCAGTCTTCCACTCCCTAATTTATGACAAAAATATATCCAGTGTAGTTATCTTACTAAAGATGGAAAAAGTATGAAATAACCTTTATGGGAGAATTTTAAAAGTAAAAATATTTTCAAATAATCAAGACGTTCTTATAACAAATATATATGGAAAGCAAAACAGAATCCAAAACCACTATTTCTTTGAAAACCAACTATCCTTCGATACTGACTGGTGACTTTAACTGCATGAAAAACCTTCTCTTAGACAAACACCTACCCGTTAAAACTTACCCAAACCCTGATAACCCTGATTAACAATCTAAATCTCCATGACACCTGCTGCACTTTACATCCTATTCAGGCTATTGTAACTACCTATACCCACCATGCCCCAAACTCACAGTCTCTCTCTGACCGTTTTTAGGTGAACCCCCTTATACCACAAAACCATAAATTTATCCCTGCCCCTTTTCCGATCGCCATCTTATTACACTATAGCCCTCATCAAAAACAAAAACACAGTCTTTGGAAAAATAATATAAACACATATGAAAGCAGAGACCATCAGACACAAATTACCAACATGATTCAAAAAGTAACATAAACAAACAACTGCCTAACCCACTACAGCAATGGCAACCCTAAAAAATAAGATTAGGAAACTTTTAAGAATACCATCATGAAACGATGCATGACAAAAAACTTTAGAAAAGATAACTATACAAACTCAGAGATATAGTGGTCGCCAACCCAAATGAAGATAATTGAAAAAACTTAACTGATACAGAAAACCTTTACATGAACAATTTCTAAAGGATGCTTGAAGTAGCCTTCTAAAACAAAAAGCAGACCTTGAAGAATTTTGAAACATCTCCTTAAACCATTTATACAAACAAAACAATTTTAACCCCGCTCTGAAAAAGTATCATAATACCTAACTTAGAAATATAACCTGTCATGAAAACCACATCTCAAAATGAAATAGTGGAACTAGTCGAAGCTTTTTATGAAAACCTATACTCACCTACAAACAGATTAAAATATAGCCTTAAAATTTTTAGACAAGAATGTAAACCCTCAACAAACGGCAGAACTTGAAAAACCCATAAAACTAAAAGAACTACATGATGCTATTACAACAATGAAGAAAGGAAAAACCCTAGGCCCTGATGGACTCTCTCTAGAATGTTATTTAACTTTCTACCAAAATATAAAACACCTACTACTTGACGTCCTCAACTATACATATTTACAGACAGAACATTACCCAAAACTATATGAAGAAGTATTATAACCCTATGTTTCAAAAAAGGAAACCCAGCCAATCATCAAGTGGAGATTCATTTGAAATTTAAACAACAATTCATGAAAATATTTGAAATATAAAGAATTTCCAATCAAAAGTAACTTCAATCATTCAACTTCCCGGACTGCGAGCTACCATTTATGCGACAGACAGACAAGCCACTATTGAAATAAAAGAGAATTTAACAAGAACAACTGTAATCAAAGAGATAAAATGTTTTGGAGAAGATGAAACAAAGATGTACCTTTGAAATTTGTAAACAACAATATATTAAAAGTCATTGACTTCTATGCAAAAGCAATTAGAATAAACAATGTTGTAAAACAGCATGGCATCCGACTGGCACAAAACATGTCTTTGTAAAAAAGGAATGAATGCACCATATCCTGTGTTTCCTACAAATGGGAGGGACACAGATACATTTTAGATACCAAGACTGGTATTCTGTGAAATCTGTAAAGTAAGTGGCCGTGAAAAGCCCCAATGCCAACACCTTCAAGAAGTTCAGAAACAATGGGAAAGGAAAGACAAAACAAAATTTTGAAGGAACAACCACAAACGGACAAAAACATACCTCAAAAACCTCCCAAACAGGGAAATAGTCTATGAAACAGACTACCACCAACTTAGCAACCAAAATAAAAGAAGCGGAGAAAAGATCTCTCCAACTGAACATACAGTATCACAACATGTAAAATAAAATTTAGCAGTAAAGAAAAACAGACTTTGTGCTCTTGTGCGAAGAAATGTTACAAGTGTAGAGTTTGGCATGCCGAAGCATAATATATTAACAATTTTAATTGCAAAGTCTGTGACCGGATGCATGTCATGTGCCCCTCTCTTGTGGTCGCACTCAATATTTGAATAAAGGCAAAATTACACATTGTGGAAAATGCAGAAATTACATTTGATGATAATGGTGCTTGATTGAGCATGGAATCAATCTGACACTTGGTTTTACTACTTGTATTTTCTTTCACTTCTTACCAGTTAATTTTTTTTTGGTGACGGCAGTTAGCGGCAGGCTGAAGCCTGAAATTTTGTGAGTACTGCAAAAAGGACATGAGAGACCAAACTCAAATGTTACAGGGTGCAAAAGTGGAAGAAGAAAAACTAGAATGAAAAATAATCCAACCAACCTCATCTGAAAGAGCAACCTACAGCAAGATTAGATGGACTACAACGTAACACAGTCCAAATTTTATCACACTAACTTCCCAACACTAAAGATTTACAATCAATCACCAAAGAGACCAAGGACTATGTTACCAGACCCATCAATGGACTATGTTACCAGATGCTATAAAATAAAACTTAGCATATGTGCAAGAAAATTTTTTAATGCAAATGTGGAAAATGGTATCCTGAAGCGAAATGCATTTTGGTTTTCCAGTGCAAAGTATGTGACGTAATTCTTGTTAAATGTCCCCGTCATCTGGCTGTGCACAAATCTTAAATAAAGGTAAAATGATGAAATGTCTGAAATGTAGGCCACTTATAGATACGATGGTGCTTGCATGTACACTGAGTCTAAATAATAATCGGAGCTCCCCTTTTATTTTATATATATGTATATCCTTTTTGTGCAAATGGCTTAATGCAAATGCATCTACCCCATACCTCTGATCTGACCTGATTTCACTCAGTGCTACCTGTATTTTCTTTTAAATCACCTTGGTTAATTATTTTCTAATATTTATTTGTTCTTCGCACTTGGTATTTGTTTATTTCATGACAGCAAAATGGATTACAATTGCATCATTCAATGTAAATGGTCTACTTGACCGCATAAAAAGAAATGCCGTTTTTCGTTTTTTAGAGACCATAAATGTGTGATTAATCCTACTGCGTGAAACCCACAGTTCACCTCTAACCCAATACATATGGCAGAGCGAATGGTCCCAAAGACAATGTTTGCTCAAATCCCCATGCAATGGAAAAAGCATTTGCTGTTGGACTTGGTATCTCTGGAAAGCTTTGTTCTGATAAGGAAGTTTAGAGGCAGAAGAACTAACATTTTGTTTGCCAACGGTCTTTAGACAAATGTGATAATGCAATGTACAGCTTCACCATTTCTGGTAAAGTGGTTGCAGCATGTCTGTTAATGCAGTAGATACTCTATGCACAGCCTACTGCATAAATGTGTATACTCCTAGCAATGCGTTTTTTATTCTCTTGCTTATGAAAAGTTAGTGTGTGGCTGGCCTGGGATTTGATTTCATTTGCCAGCTGAATTTGGATTGGGTCCCTGAAAAGCCTGTAACATTAGTGGATGTTGTTGAAAATTAAATTGTGAAATATTTAAACACCTGAAGCTGTCAACCCCATGACTACTCTTCCAAAAATAAACATGGGTTTGAAAATAAATAAGTGAATGTGTGCAGATGGTATAACATTTTTATGTTTTTCATTATTTTCAGGTTTTTTGATAATGTCTTCAGATAATGTGTACATTGTGCATAATGACCTGATTAATGCTATAAAATATGGCTACAGTAAAAGGGTAGTATCCCAACTTATTGAAAAATTTATTGAATTGTCTGCATCATTTGCTACCAGATATATTCATGTGAATGCTGTTAAACTTTTGCAAGATAATACTTTGGTAAGCATTGTTGAAAGTGTTTGTCCAACAATATTGAAAAACAAAAACAAGCTTTTTTTGTTACGTAGAATATATTGATCAGAGGTTCAATCAAAAATAATGACACAACATAGGAGATATTTAAAAAAGCAAATACAAAGCACAATAGGGAAAAGATAGCTGGTTTCGATTGATATTTATTGATGAGTTACTACTTCGAAAGATTTTAAATTCAAAGTCTTTCATCACTGTATATATCAGCTCATGTGGATCTGAATTAAACCAGTTTTGTTCAAGTCACATATCCAATTTAAGCAAAATTAAACAGACATAAATGGACACTGTAAAGCACTAGTGTTTCTGTATGCTTTCGAGGAATCAGTCGACTGCCATCTGCTTTCGTCTTTTTGCGACGATTCAAACTTGCACATATCTTTATTCAAGTATGTACTTTCCACGATGGGTGTAAGCAAGGAATCGATCAGCAAATTTTTAATAGGAAATCGATTTCACGTAAAATTACGTATCCTCAGTCCCTATTCAAATAGAAAATTACGCATCCTCAGTCCTTATTCAAATAGAATTATATTTGAATAAAGACTGAGGATGCGCAATTTTACGTGAAATCGATTTCCTATTAAAAATTTGCTGATCGATTCCTTGCTTACACTCATCGTGGAAAGTACAGACATAAATAGGAGTTTCATCTGTCATGCATGCCTAATCTGCTAGACACGAATAAAATAACATAAAAGTTGTGCGCATGTTTGATTTAGTGTGCAGCAATGTAGTCAGGAGCCCTGCAGAGTAATGCGATCTGTGGTATGTGTTAGCTGCTCTCGGACACTGCTCATTGCAATTATTGTTGGTTTATTACGCAACACGATGGTCTGTTTACAAAAAAATTGTAACTAGAAATTAAATAAATAGCACTGTGTGCTTACCACATAAAATTGGTTCAAGATGAGAAAGCACAACCAGCTTCATACATTAGGCACACCGCATTTTAAGGTGCATTTTTGATTTTTGAGTAAATTGGGAGATTTTAAGTGCGGCTTATGGTCCGAAAAATACGGTACTATCAATTTTTAATTTTCAATAATTTTTCACAATGTTTGACTTTATTTGCCAAAATGTTGTATTGTTCCAAATATATTCTTCATGAAGTGATTGTAATCTGCTTACTTAAGTATTTTTTATATGCTAAAGATTAGTTCAAATTCGCATTTTGCAGTAATTTACTGTTGCAACCTCTCAGTTGGGTTGCGTTTAATGTGCGATTCACCACAAACGGGATGTGCGCGAAGAATAACACCCATATTAATGTGGCGCGAACAAGCAATAAGAGTGATCTCAATGGGTGAGCTCTATTGTTGTTTGCTGCCACGGTGTGATGCTTTGTGCACTTGCCGTTTGGGCTTTCTGATCGCAACAAAATGATGCTGTGACCAGGATGTGAAGGTTGTGCCAAGTGCAGACTTCACAAAAAGAACGTGCGATCGGTGTGGTTCGTTGTTGAAAGGAGGGGATGTTGTTGCAACCTCTCCGTTGCCGTTGCATTGAATGTGTAATTCACCACAGACGGGATGTGCGCGAAGAATAACACCAATATATATGTGGCGCGAACAAGCAATAAGAGTGATCTCATCAGGTGATCTCTATTGTTGCTTGCTGCCACAGTGTGATGCTTTGTGCACTTGCCGCTGAGATTTCCGATCGCAACAATACTAAAGAATTTGAAGCATGGTGTGACAATCTTGTTTTTGTTGTTTTTTACCATTTTCTTGGCTGTTTGACTGTGCTTGTTTGTATTTTAAGTTGAATTATATCCAGAAATGTCAGCATCAAGTATGAACCAGTCTGATAAAGACTGTTTATTGAAAAGAATCCTTTTCCAGGAAAGATTCAGACAATAAGATCTTACAGAGTATATATTTTGCCTACGAAGCAGGCATCATCAGCTCCCACTCAAATAGCATAAAGCAAAAAAAAAATTGTCTGAAAAATATTTTTTTTGTTGCTGTTTATCTGAAGACTGGGACATTGAGTTCTGTACTTGTATGTGTTAACAAACATTCTATAGTTAATAAAGTTGTTTGTTAATTTAGGGTGGAGCACTGAAGTTGCCTGAATTGGTGAAAGCATTTGATATATTGGAAAGGTATGGGAAGAATCTTCTACGGAATGATAGACCTCCACAATGGAGAACTGTGCGATTATCAAACATAGTTTTTCATGAAAAAGTGGATAATATAAAGGTATGGTTGATATTTCCATACTTGTGTTTTAGAATATTTCGTTTTCTGCAGTAATGTGAAAAACTGCACCATGCATGAGCTGAGAGTTAATGCTTCAATGAAGATAGTTTGTTTTTTAACACTTAGGCTGCCGGGTTAAATCAAGCGGTTCGCAAAAAGCAGCTGATTTGAACGTGGCTTTGCGGATGAATATCTCCGCTCCTGTTCGCTATAGCGACTCGGCGAAAATCTCAAAAAACGTGGCCAGTCTAGTAGATTAGACTCAAAAAAAATTTTTTGCTTGGGGGGTGCAGGTTGTCTGTGAGTGACGTCATAAGTGGAGGACTTTTAGGCCACCTTCGCCCGGTTTGCCTGGCCCTGGAGGCCAACCGTTAGGTGGTAGTATTTCGCTGAAGTTTTTACTGCAAACTAGGCTACAATCCGAGTCTTTTGATACTTTGGATGACCTGTTGGGGTTTCTGGTTCAAATGTTGTGATGTTAGTTAGTAAAAATATTTGACTAATTAGCTAATTAGATAATTAATTAATTTGTTTA
>Ga0210059_1012670_pt1 | contig 12698 bp, 8 predicted proteins | sample Ectturendosymbi2_FD_188042 | JGI IMG/M metagenome (GOLD analysis project Ga0210059, IMG submission 188042) | Ecteinascidia turbinata endosymbiont from Florida, USA - Sample 2 (SPAdes) (version 2) | ecosystem: Host-associated > Tunicates > Ascidians > Unclassified | place: Key West, Florida...
CAACAGTAAAGACTCTTACCTATTTGAGCTAAATCACCATTTCCTTTAAACATGTTTATGCTTGCTCTGGAACCAGCAGTTTCCCTAGCATTGATGAATGTTGCTGCTCCAGTTTGAGATTCATATATAACCATCAGAAATCCGCCACCAATTCCACAACTACATTTGCAAACAATTTTAAAGAGATAGCTCTAACTCAAACAAACTCTGACCCAAAACATATGCATTCTTTGAAACACATTTGATCTTCATGGAGCATGATTTCAGCCCTTGACAAGCAAACTGAATAATTTTTTTTAGTTTGTAGTTCAAACAAATTTTGTACATAAGTCCTACAAATATCTTCAAAAATTTCAGACTTAGACATACTTCTCAAGGAATGAAGGGCATAACCAAAAACAATAAAACTAGAAAATTTGCATGAAAGATTTCATCACTATTCATGTTTTAGCATCAGCAGTGCCTTAATGTATTGCCTGTAGTTTTGAAGTATATCAAAAGCAATCACGAAACGTTTGGAGAAAATTATGCTGCTTTTTGCCACATTTGATGATTTTGAATGGTTTCATGCCGAACCAAGTAAATCAAGTTACAGCACTCAAAAAAACGAAACCCATGAAAGCAGTTGATTTGTGGTTTACAACCAAGATTTTGCAGTTAGCTCAAAATACAAAAAGTTAGTTTTCAATACAATAAGCTGTGGGGCTAGACATGTGGAAACACATCAAACCTGCATAAATCTACAGACCACCAAGGTATACTGTTAAAACACAGCTTCATACAAAACAGTGCATGCTATGGCACTATCATGGCAACAACAAAAATTGCACATTATGATTATAGTATGGCAGCTGTTCACAATCACTTCTAACGAACTTCTAACGAACCAAGATCAGTCGTTTATAAAATAGAAATCGTTCAAATTTAAATGGCATCAACAGAGTGCAGACAGAATATATTTATATATATTTAATCACAAAACAAATTTCAGAACATAGCTCTTATATTACCTGTGTGAACTAAGAAAACCAACGCACAACATAGAAGCAATAGCAGAATCAACTGCTGATCCACCAGACAACAGGATATTTTTGCCAATTTTAGAACATTCCTTATTGTCAGCTGCTACAGCAGCATTGTGAAATATTGCAGAATAATGATCAACGTTTGGAGTTGTTGAAGGTTTACCTTTCAGATTGGACAAATCTGCAGTTTTATTAGTATATTCAATGAAATGGAAAGATGTGTCAAGGGTTACTAGGAAAACAATAGTACTCAATCCACTCATAGTCAACATGACTACAATCCATGAGCTGACAAGACACTGCAACAAATATAAAAGCTAGTTAAAAACAAATGCTTTTCCTGATGTATAACCAACATTTTTAAAGGTAAGAGTGAGTTTCACAACAAAGTGTTTCAAATGTAGCTGAAATAATCGACAACTGCAGTTTTCAGGAATAAGGCTTCTTATGTGAAGTAAAATGTGCCAAAACAGCTGTGAGTAACACAAAAAAATTTTAGTTGCCCTTTTCTATTTTTCCTAAACACACATCTGTTCAGTATATATTTTGAAATATCATGTGATAGTAAGCTTGGTCCCATGGCAATTGAATCCAATTCATTTGAGACCTCATTAATGATCTGTTCATTTAATACTTGTTTATTTGCGAACATTCTTTTGAGATCTTGTTCATTTGAACTTAGTTTCATTTGAGACCTGTTGATTTAAGATTACATTCATTACACATCATATTTAACACTTTCATTACCAGCAGACCTACAGTAGATCTATGTCCAAGGTATGCTGTCTGGTGTTTTCAGTGACTGTAGATTCACGTTTTTGCTTTCCAAAGTTATCAGGAATGTAAATTTGGTTTGTTTTAATATTTATGTTTCTGCAAATGGTCTAAAAATGTGGTCCTAGACTGAGTTTAAGTAATATATATTAGGTCTTGGAATGAGAATCCAAATTCTCTGTTGTTCAGAGGCTGTTTGAAAGCATGCTTCTTTTGACTTGATCCACCTAGGCAGGACCAGGTCCACTGGACCAGGACCGCCATTTTGTGTGATGGAAATGCTTTGAAATGCTCCCAAATGCAAACAATATATTGCAAACATTTATGTAAGTATATTTAGGCATGTTGATAGCATTTAATTGCTTAACGCCAGCGTTAGCTGCTTTTAGTGTGTCAAAAAATGAAGTGAAACTTTTGCAAAAATGTGGCTCCAGTAGGCCCAGGCTTGTTCCAGTGGTATGTAGCCTAAAATGCTTTGGGAATGATATGATATGTTAACAATTGATTAGTTTAAAGGCAACAAAATGATTGCCAGGTTTATCAATTTAGCCTAAACTGGAAAACACCGAGCAGTATCTACCTTCTGAGATCTGAATTTCCTACCAAAGTCAAGCAATAATCGTGGATATCGCCACAGGGAAACCACCCAGTATCCAATGTGTAAGGGCAGCTCTTTTGATTTCATTGAATCACATTTATACGATGTACTAACTCCTGCTTTTTGCAGGAGACTTCAAATTTCACATGGTGATTCTTCGGTAAAAGTTTCGAAAGATGACTCTCAAATACCGGGGTTCTTAACTGGTGGGAAATTTCATCCATGCAGTTTAAAATTCTTTCTGATTTGGTACAGTGAGAAATTGTTTTACTCCAATACCTAAGGAAGGAAATCTAAATATTAAGTCACAAACTTATTTTTTAAAGATACATTTACTTGTCAACTAGTGTATTGTTTTGCATTTATTGCATTTTTAGCATTCAACAATGTTCAAAAGTCACAATCGAATAATGACCGTAGTTGTTTAAAAGGTAGCCACGGTTGCAAAAGGTTAAGTAGGTAGTTAGGTTAAGCGTACTGCATAGTGTAAGTACGAATGATATGTAAAAAAGCTGACTTCAATTTATCAGCAAGGTTGAATTGAAATTACACTTTTCTGAAGATGAGGTGATGTTATGTTGTGACTAGTTAGATTAAATTTTTTTGCAGTGAAACATGACAACCTGCTCTTTAACAAATCATTATTTTTCGAAGACATCGAGTGTAGTGCAAAAATGTCGGTTGCGAAGGCTAATAAGCGAAAATACAAGGAAGACTACATCAGATATGGTGTTGCTTGCCTCCAGAAAGATGGAGAATATATACCACAAGGGTATGTTGTACATGAAAACACTGGCTAACAACTGTTTGAAATCATTCCAACTCAACCAGCATTTGAACAACACTCACAAGGAGCAACCGAGCAAAATCGATTGAGCAGGCTACTTTATAGTAAGTCTAAGGAAGGTTGTCTCAAACGTGTCAGACTGGATGCAGGACGTGCATTTCAACAAGTAAATTTGTCCGTTGAGGCATCCTATGTGGTTACACTTCGCATTGCTAAAGCAAAAAAGTCTTGAGACTTTGCAGAACTAGTGCAACCATGCCTCCAGAATTGTGCTAAAATAGTTTTGGACAACAGAGCTTGCAACAGGTTGAAACAAGTTTCTCCTTCTAATGACACAATTAAGATTTCTACGAATAATCCTCGTAGCAAGATGTTAGTGAAGCGAAAGCAATCGCAAAAAGCACATTAAAATTAAAAATGAGCACTTTACTTTTCTGTTTGATTGATATGATGTAAATGAGTGAAATTCTTGAGTGAAACCCATGAGTAGATCCTTTTAATTGTTATATCTATTATGCGAAACCTATATACCACCAAGCTAATAGCTACAATGAGTATTGGCTAAATAGTGTTCCGTAAAACATAGTCACTAAAAATATCAGGAGGGAAATTCGAACTTGGTGATTGGCCTTAGTGGGAAACTAGACCGAAAAGGTTAAGAACCGCTGCTCAAATACAAGGTGACTTTTCCTGTTGTATCAGCACTTGTGCTTTGCAACAACAGAGCAGAAAAATTCATACCTTGTGTTCAGAAGGAAGCATAACATCTCATAGATGACATTTTATAAGAACAAACAAAAAACATTTTATGTTTTAAGTGCCTAAATTGGAACAATGCATAAAGCATTCAATGTCAAGTTAAAAGGTTAAAGGTTCATCAGCTGTGTCCAGGTCAAACCAAAACCATCTGACAAATGTGGCCATCGTAGAAAATGTTTGTCCTAGGAAATGGGAGCAATAGCCAAAGACATCTCACATCACACTTACAGAGTAACTCTCACGTCAAACTAAAGCGAATGTCATCTACAGTCCTTTCATGTCACTGATAGCATCTTTTCCAAATAAACACAGGAAAAACAAATGGTGAAGTCATGAAAACTATTTGGTCCTTTTTTAATGTTGATGTACACACACAAATCAATTCATTTAATTATCATTAACTTAAGTTATTGAACGGCACTTCCACTTTTAACAGTATTCTATATAAACTAAATTATAAACACATTCTATATAAACAAAATTATAAACGCACTATATAAACGCATTGCAACTCATTTTCAAAGTGATGACTTACATTTTTTCCATAGTATACAATGTTTTTTGACTTTTCATCTGTTTCTTCAACATCAACTAGGTTTTCCAAATATCCAAATTTGTTTTTTGATGCCATCTACTATACACAATTATAGTGCAGGGCTAGAAATCAACAATTGAATCTGAAAATACACTTCAAACTATGCAAATATGAAAACTAAAAGAATATATATACAACATAGAGACTACAAAAGGCATGTACACAATCTTACAATTTAGATGTGGTCCAGGAGGCATCAAACACTAGCTTAGCACTGAAAATAAAAACAATAACTAACACTTTGCTACATCCACATATATCAATGTGGTTGGTTAAGGTCACCACTTGAGATCACAGCGCCATGTACTGCAGGTCAATATTTCTATTGTAGTAACAATCTCGTTTGATATGTCTGTGGCACGACCGTGATGCATTTATCACAATTGCAGTAAGTGCTTGTCACCAGAAACATATTTTTTCTAAGCAAACCACCTGGTGACAAAAGTGTTAAAAGAGGGTGTAAACAGCACATTGACATTTCTCTCATATATACAGCAAGCTCTTCAATTTCTTCCACTATGTGCTTGCAGTGTCAGTGTTATAGATTGTTCTGTTAATGTGTAGTTGGTGTATTTATAAATGTATGCCTTTTGCAGACCTTTTAACATTCCAAATCTTCAAAACCTTTGTGAAAGCAAAAATTGCATAAGAACGAACAAACCAGGGTAGAACATGGTTTATGTTTGTATATCTTTGCTAAAGATTGATAAACCGTAGCAATTCCTTAAAGTGGGGCATTTGTAAATGTTTGTCTGTTGTGGGCTACTTGAGTGTTGTAGTTCCATGTCACTGCTTTCATGAATGCCTGGTTTTAGTTATTGATTCAAATGGTTTCCTTACACAGCTTTGAATTTTACCAGTAGGTATGTGTTTTCAGTCAAGGACTGTTGACTTTGTTCTGCAAATTGCTAAATGCAGAGTAGTGTGGCATGTGAGTAATACTGAGATGTCTTGGAAAATGATAAATGATGATGAAAGAAAACAGGTAAAAATTTTAGTCAGGTTTTATTAAAGGAAGTGGATATACAAGCCTGCCGGTGGTGGCACGCTTCGAATGAAACCCTGGCTTTGTCACTCTAGTGGCACTGTCATGATAGTTGAGCAGACACGTCTACGTCTACCACGCAAATCGTTTTCGGTTCGACTCTCACCACGGTGCATTTCATTTTGGTAGCAGTGGTTTGTTCCCCTTTTCATGGGACTGGTTTTTCTTTACGTTTTTCAAAAATTTTTAACTTTTATGTTCAGAATTACAATTTAGGGTTTAGCTTTGTGTAGTCTATTGCATACTATACTCATGGCACTTTAGTGTCACATTACAAGCAGCAGACGAATAACTTTTCAAAAAGGAAGGCCACTGACAGACCTACAACCATTGCCTTTATGAAATTTATAGCCATCTAAGACTTTTAAAACTTTCTAAAATATTTGATTTTCCAACTTTTTCTAAAATATGTGCAAAATATCATTGTTTAACTAAATAAACATGCATACTATACTACACAAGACAGTGAATTTATTTGCTAGAAATCCATTGGAAGATAGCTATCATCTCCCCTCGTAACTATGCTCCAACATTTATTTATTGATAAAAATATCCTCCAAGCTTTAACATACTCACTGATAGTGTTAACTATACTTTTTTTATCAAATACTTTAGATGCACAAAATGTATGTCGCTTATGGCTAAGGCTTTGTATAATTACTACTTATTTTAGATAAGTATATAAATAAATATAATATATATCCGGTAACTTTAAAAATCACAGCGAATGGTTAATAATAACCAATTAACATATTGGCTCACATGTATGAATAATCTAAGTTCTGTAGATACTGTGAATCACCTAGACAGACCTACCGTATCTAGTTTTAATTAAAATTAGTTTTTCTAAAAACAAATAATTTCTACTAAGCCTTAAGCCTCTATGAGCATTTTAAATTGTTGTAGGGGAAGTGCGGGACCCGTGGAACACGGGGACCAAAGAAACACTGAAATTATTTGCCTGATAGTGGCAATAATGTATTGCTATCCGGTTGTGGAAACGAGATTTCTGCTCAACAGTTTTGTCTGTTAACAAAAAGAAGCTGTGGCGGCCTGAAAAAAAATTAGGCATTTTTTTGTTTTTGAGGCATCAAAGTAAAAAATTTTGCAATCGCTTCGCAATTGCTTTAGTTATGATAACTGCAGTGTAGAAACTTGCAAACGTTTTACTGGAAAGGTCAGCAATGAAAGAAATATTTCTGAGAAAATTGGGATTCAGATACGTTTGAGATAGTGTAGTTCAAAAATGGCAAGTGGTGAGACCCATGGAACAATGGTGTTCCATCGGTCCCTCACCTTGTGATTTTTATATTGGGTTTCTTTGTTTTGTTACAGAAGATGCAGACTTTAAAAAAAAGACCAACAAAGGTTTGTTCACTGTAAACAGCTTAAATAAAGCGCTTTGTGATGCAAAAGACAAAACATTTAGCTTGAGACAAGCAGCTAAACAGTCTTGTCAGTGAATTTATCTTATAAATGGTTCCTAGATCTTACATAATGCGAATAGACTTTTGGCCAAATTTTGCATATCGGAAGAGCATCGGCATTAGATTAAACTTGTATATGTATCTAAAATGAAAAAACATTTGTCTGATACAGTCTAATTTGTTGATCAGAAATGATATCAAACAATTAAAGAGGTTAGCCAACAAATATGTCAAGCACAACCGAGGAAATTGTCTATTATTTATTATTTAAAAAAGTGTTCCATCGGTCCAAAATTTTCAAACCTAAAAAAAACATATAAAATAATCATCAATTTTCGTGAAACTTGGAATGAAAAATTGTGTTCCATAAATGTTTAAATGAACAAAATTTCAGCAAAAATTCTTGTATGATCAATGTTCTACGCCAGTTTGAAAAAATCCGTTCCATCAGTCCCTCACAGTCACTTCCCCTATTCCAATTAACATGCATATAAACTGTATCACTGAACTTCTTCGTAATTTACATATTTTTGCTTGGCTTCAAACAAGCTAGCCAAGACCTTCCTTTGTATTCTATTTGCTCATTCTACACAGTGCTGTACTACTTAGGCCTAGTTGAAATATTACTTGAATAGGCCTAGTAGATAGATATGTGCAAGTTTGGATCATCGCAAAAACATGAAACCAGAGTCCAGCCAGCTGATTAGTCGAAAGCTTACAGTAAACCTTACTCCTCAGATATTTTTGGATAAGCACTAGCAGTTCTTGTTGCAGTTTAAAGCAGTACTGAGTATATATGATTATTATCTATGAGTATACATTTATAATTCAGGAGATTGTTTGTATCATCGAAGCTGGGATATCACTCAAAGTACTCTAGTAGATTTTAAGATAATCAAAACAAACGGAATTATTGTTGAACATAACCAGACCACTAACACACTTTCTTTGCGGAATCAATACTGTAGATCTAGTGAAATATCAGTGGTACGAGTGGCAACACTGTTATCATCTCCATTCTCTGCAGGTAAATGCAGGATAAGAAAACAGTAAACTCAAAAACTTGCGCGAATGTTAATCATGCGTAACGGAAGCAAATTTCTTCATTTCATTTTGTGCAAGCCGACCACGCGTGTAAAATATTTGGGCTCTGTAAAAATGACTTGAATCAAGTCTTCATTTCAAAAAGAAAAATCACAGAAAAAAGATGTAACTCAAGACAATTCATCACATCGTCGCTGCTAAGTGTGACTCGAGTTGAGCCAAATTACTAAAAACCATAACTCGAGTCGCGTCATTGACACGAACCACGCGATCACACCTTATGACTGTCCTAATATTGGTAAAGAAAATGTACTTCAATCAATTCTATTCTGTTAGACAACAGCAACCACCACTCCATAAATTCAGGGATATCTAGGAGTTCTAGATATCCCTGCATAAATTTCATATAAAATCCCTTCAAAAATTATAGTTGCTGTATTTTACATCTAGGCAGGGGCGGGTCCAGAGGGGCGATTGGGGCGATCGGCTCTCCTAAAACCTACAAAATTAACTTTATTCACCATTAATATTTTCAATTCGAGAAACACCATTCGCGATATAAGGCCATTTTGTCGTCCATTGATTTGCCACGGCTATGTTGTGAAGTAGGCCTATACTTCATGATCTTCATCCTTCTTAGAGTAGCGAAGGTGTCATTAGACATGACTACAAAGTATTACTGCAATCGGCCCCCCCTAAACTTGCTGGCTGGATCTGCCCCTGCTCATAGGTAGACCTTAGCATTGTCTTTGGGTTCCGACGCGTCAGAACAAACTTAAAATTTTGACTTCAGATAAGGGTTCTGCATGAAATGCATACTCTAGCCAAAGTCCACTCCGGCCATTCTGATCAACGATCATCTCTTGCTGTCTGACGCTTGCCTTACCAGAAAATACGACAAACATCACAGAAAATTTGCCAAGCCAATAGCCATATCGATGGAACATTCAAAGTCTCGAGACTGAGACCTAAAAACCTCGTGATGCATACGGGAACGGGACCAACACTCATGACAACGGGCCTCGACCCTCGATGCACGCCCCGAGGCAAAGTGTCGCCGCTTAAGCACTGATGTAGAATGGGGTACCTTTCATGATCAATTTATCATTAAAACTTTGGCGAAACCAAAAAAATTTGGACCTGGAGTAATGAACATAGTAACAACGATATATATAAGCGGCTCAAGGTCCTGAAATCTTAACTTTTTGTCATGTCAGTGAGCCCGCGAGACACGTCGCAATTTTGATTGCATTCATGCAAATCCAAGCAGTGAAAGATGGTTAATATTATTTTTAAGTTTAATTCAACGTTTGTGTATTTTTTCAATCACATCCTTTTGTTGTAAATATATGTGTATCGTTTCATTAGTGTTGTAGCCTATTTATGCAAATACAGTATGCCTAGCAATTTTTTCTGTTAACCTTACAAAAATAGATTTCACCTAAAAAATGGGTCATTAATAGCATTTATTTCCTCTAAAACATAGCAAAATCCTTTGCACCTCGCGACAGGGCAGAATGTACAGATTTTCATAAATCCTACAGCACCTTTTCAAATAGTCAAATTACAGCAGATATTTCAGCGTAGGCTACTGCAAACAGATCTTGGGAAAATTCTTACAGATACCTTAGTTAGAGATATGTAGCGATAACATCATACAGGTACTTTATATTGATCACACCACATGTACGTTTGGTACTTATATTATCAAGAGTAGGCTATATCAAATAATGTTGCCAGAAAAGCGACGGAAATATCCATCCAAAAACCACTACAGGTAACAAAAACCGGCAGAGCCGAAATATACAATAAAACTAGCGCAACAAATAGAAAACGCTTCTCTCACTAGCATCAAAAAACAAAATTGACATTGTTAAGTGGCGAGACAAACGTTGTTACAAATAGATTGATTGTATTCCCGATACCGAGGTCAAAACTATACCTATGCGCATAGTAAGACTGTTGTTCAGTTGGTACAGGCAACAGACCATGCAAGTAAAATGGGGCACCTGCTTTTCATTCCCTTTTACTGCAATCAATGGAGTAAGGCAAGGGGAGTTCTGAGCCCATATTGATTTGCTGTTTACCTTGATGAACTCTCAGACCAGCTGGGTTCAGCCAGGGTGGGATGCATTGTGGGATATGTGGTTGTGAATCATCTAATGTTTGCTGATGATATATGTGTGTTCCACCCTAATATTAGCCCACTCCAACGCCTTCTGGATATTTGTGGTGACTATATGCTGCTGAGCCCAAAATCGCCTCAAACAATTGGTGTTCTTTTTTGCTCCAATAGGTACAAACAATCTACCCCATCAAATGTTTTTCTGAATGGCGTACATGTACACTTTTTTGACCAAGTGAAATACCTTGGTGTGTTGCTAAATGCCTCACTGAAGGATGATGATAATATTCAGAGACAAGTGAAATCGCTATACTGTGCAGCAAACAAGCTCCGAGGCACCTTTACTGCCTCGACCACATTCGGTCAGTGCTCTCCTGCAGAAAAAACATTTATTTCGTGCCTATTGCATGCCAATGTATGCTTGCCAACTGTGGAGCAACTACACACACAGGCTAGTATGAAGCGCTTACGCGCTGCATACAATAATACCTACCGAATTATGCATTGCATACCCAGAAATGCAAGTGTTCGCCCACACCAAGTTAACCATCGTGTCAAGACTTTTGATGCCTTACTGAGAAATAATCGGTATCGCTTTTTACAACGTTGTGTATCTTCATCTAACTTTTTTTATTTGATCTCTTCGAATGTCTGATGCTTTTTAGAGATCTTCATTTTTCCTCAATTATTATTTAACGCTCCTGTGTGACTGTTACAAACTGATATAGGCCTAGTTGTTAATGCGTTGCACCATTATTTAGTTGTTCCAGTATGCAGACACGTGGGCAAACCAAGCATACAAAAAGTAAGACATACAACTGGTAAAAAGTTAATCGCCAAATCTTGCTTTAAAATTCAGGATAATAAATTAGCTGTTGATCTCATGATAAATGCGTTGGAAAGCATTTGAAACCTTGATCGGAATAGTTTGCATGCCTCTGTGCGCCAGTGTGCAACCACATCTGACTCAGCCTATTTTTACTTTTTTTCTCTGTTAGTCGTTTACCTCAAAGTTTGATGTTAGAATGCCTTAATATCTCTCCTACTACCCAGCGGGGGTACAATTTCCCGGGCGCCGAATCACTATGGGGGCGCCGAATCACTGCAGTGGGTGCCGAATGACTGCTGGGGGCGCCGAAAAGTCCCATCAATGTCGCCAGTAATTTCTTCAATAAAGTATATTTGTTTCCGAAGGACCTCAGATTCGAACATGGGGGCGCCAAACTTGCTTCTTGCCCCGGGAACCACCTAACCTCGTTACGCCCCTGCAACTACCGCATCCCTGTTCTATGATGGGTGAATGACGTTACGATTGGGGAGCTGTTAAAGTGTTTTGCGTCTATCAGTGTTGGTCGTGTGCAAACACCTATTCTATAGGTATGACAAAAAAAACTGACAAAAAATGCGCTATATGGCTAAATATTTTTCATTCTCTTGTTTTGTGTGATTGTGCCTGTGATATGGACCACGAGTCTGCAATAATGAATTGTTATTATTATTATAATTATTACAAAACCGAGACTCCAAACTTTGCAGATGGTCGATGGCTTCAGGGTGCATTAGCAGCTTCCTTTATAAACACACAGGTCTTGTTGCTGTATCCACAGGCCTTTTGTAAATACATAGGTCTTGTTGCTATCTGCACAGGTCTTGTTGCTATATGCTCATTTCCATCGATGTGGGTTGAAGCAAGTGATCGGTAAACGATTTGCGGAAGTTGACACCTAATTTTTGGACAAATATATTTGAACACCTGTGTCACCACAGCTTTTCGTATCCATATTCTTAATTTCTTATGTCTTATTTGAACTATGAAACACTTGTACAAAGTTGTGCAAGGAAAGTTTTAATCAATGTGTGCTGGCACAGGTTTTGAAGCTTGCACATTCCCACATCGTTGTACTCATACATTCCGCTGGAAGTTGGTTTACGAACAAAACTTCTAATACGATTTGAACAAAACACAAAGAAACTATATAAGAACTTTTTCTGTCCCAGGGGAAGCGCTCTCAAGAGTTTCGTCTCGTAATTTATCCCAGGAAACTTGAGTATACTATTCTATGCAATTCGGTTTAGTCACATAAGAAAAGTTAGTGCCAGAATCTGAGCAAATTTCAGCCACAACTTCGTCGTCCAGATTGTTGTTTTTCTTAGCTGGGTTGAACAACGCAGAAACATTGCCCGTTTCAACATTATACATTGGGCTATGTGTGCTGCCAACTGAAGCGTTCTGTGTTACAGGACGGGATATGCCTGTCGGCACCGACAGTTCCATATCCTTAAAGAAAAGTTACAGTGAAGTAAACCAGTATGATCATACCGTGAGATGTCTTCAAACGTCGGCAGAAATTCCTGCAAGTTTCCTTACACTCGCAACGTTCACAATTCTCCATTTCGAACTTGGAGAATCTCACGCACAGCCAGACGAAAATAGTCAAGTACACATGAGCAGGGCCGGATTAAGGGGGGGCAACGGGGACAATTGCCTCGGGCCCTCCGCTCCAAGCCCCCCCCCCCCC
>Ga0210059_1012671_pt1 | contig 12698 bp, 9 predicted proteins | sample Ectturendosymbi2_FD_188042 | JGI IMG/M metagenome (GOLD analysis project Ga0210059, IMG submission 188042) | Ecteinascidia turbinata endosymbiont from Florida, USA - Sample 2 (SPAdes) (version 2) | ecosystem: Host-associated > Tunicates > Ascidians > Unclassified | place: Key West, Florida...
TTTGGAAGTCGCATGCGCCTCCCAAGCACATTTTGTGCAGTTCTAAGCAGTCTTTCAATAAAACCAGTAGCGTAACCAGCCCAAAAATTGGGGGGCCAAACAGTTAGCACTATTTTATTTGGGATACTGCCTCTCATAGCACAAAACGACTGTATGTTCTAAAAGTTAGGGGGGAGAATAGCCCCATAGGCCTGCCGTGCCTACTGGCTATGCCTATGCATAAAACCTCTTATATTTTGTGCAACATACTTCGTTCTGCAATGAAACAAAATGTGTGAATTGACTTGCGTTAAAATTTTCTTTGTGCCACTCTCACAAAATTGTAGATCTGGATTTGGCTCCCTTTAGTGAACAGGTTGAGAACCACTGGTTTATACTGTGCAAGACCCGCATGCATACCGTGATTACGTGACTTCAGAGTAGTAAATGCTCAACCCTGCTATGTGATTTACGTACAATCTTGCTGTAACACATGCGTTAGAGATCATTGACATTTATTAGCCATAGTATATATTTAGTTTAGTGTCTACAAGTCTCTCAATGGTCTACAAACTACGATTTGGTTGGTTGTTAGAAACCGTGTTATGGTTTTCCAAATGCCGGCGATTGTTGTGAAGCTTCATGTAAGCAGTCCATATTACTTAAATAGATTATCTAAAACTCTAATGCAGTAAAAAATTCCTTGTAAATTTAATAGTGCCAACAAAATACAACTATTAGAAGCGCGTTGAGCAAGGATTAGGCACAAGAAGTTGCCACTGTGTAGCGAAGATTTGCCACTTCCATCAGTTTTGCACTCTTCCAGTATCTCGTTTTTGCGTACTGAGCGATAGCATGGTACACTGCGGCAATGCAACTGTTAACACATTGAATGTGAACCAATGCTAGTAGGCTAAATCAATCCAAGTTGATCTATGTGAACGCAGTGATGGTTAGGGCTCTTGAGTACAACGTTTTCAAAACAAATTCCTTTTGCAATGTCAAGGGGTGATCATCTTCAACTTGCGGCCAACAGAAAAGTTTGACAAGCTTCTCAGGAAATTTACATTTTTTCAACCCTGCTTATGTCACTACAAATAGTTGTGCATTCTGTTGGAAACATTTTCACATACAATTCTTGGTGGTGTATGCCTCACTTTTACTGACTGTTTCACATACCACATACTTAACTCTTTGGCGTCTGCTAAGATTCGGGGATTTTCGGAAAAAAAAACACCTAAACGCACATGGCTTTGCACGGGAATTTCTCTGGTCCGGTATGCTCTACAGACCTGGTAAAAGTCGCAAAAGGTGCGGCAAGTCTTCTAGTCTGCACTCGAAAACAAATTTTTTGTTTAGGGGATGCGGGTTTTTTGTGAGTGACGTCATAAGTGGAGAACTTTTAGGCCACTTTGCCTGGCCCTGGGCGCCAACCGTTAGGTGGTAGTATTTCGCTGAAGTTTTTACTGGAAACTAGGCTACAATCCAAGTCTTTTAATACTTTGGATGACCTGCTGTGGTTCAAGTTCAAAAGTTATGATGTAAGTTAGTAAAAACATTTGACTAATAGCTAATTAATTAATTTGTATATTTTAGATCATAACTTTTGAACCAGAAACGTTAGAAAGTCGATCAAAGGCTCAAAAGACTCGGACTCGAGCCTAGTTTCGAATGAAAACTTCAGAGAAACACTTTGGCCTAGCAGTTGGGCCTTAGGCCAGGCAACATGAGCCAAAATGACCCTAAAACTACTTCACTTGTGATGTCACTCACAAAAAAATCCGCACCCCCCAACCAAAAATTTTTTTTTTTTAGTGCAATCTACTAGACTGGCCGATCCATTTGAGCCCTTGAACAGCTCTGTAGCACAATCGGCGGAGGAGCTAGGGCGTTGGTAAGGCAACCAAAAACTGCTGTTTTTTAGGCCAAAATCGAATATATTGTAGAATGTACAAACGTATTGTAGACCGGTTTTCAAAGTGTTAAAAGCTTAAAAGCTGCAGTTTGCTAAGATAACCTCTGCAACATGCATTTTGAGTTGGCACAATGTAACTAGTATCACTGTTTATACAGCTTATTTTGTGCTGAACTTCTAGCCAGTTTGATTAGGTCTGTGGTCAGAATCCTCAAAGTTGTTATGAAAGCACAGCATGCAGTCAGAATAGTCAATATGAAAACACGGCATGGTAGAAGATTGCTCGAATACTTCGCTTGGCATATATGCTTTAACATATGATGTTATGCTTTTTTCAAACTTGAAGCAATGTTGTAAATACCTAGCTATCACCAAACAAACTCAACTTAATGTACAGTAGGATTACCATATAACGTTACTTCATGGGACCGGAGAAAAAGCATCATTATAGGCACTGTCTTTATAGCCAAACTAAAATGAATTATTCCTAAAATAGCTACAGTACGCCTTGGTTAATCTGGATTCAATTTGACCGACGATTTTATCCGGTTTAGGTGAAGATCCAGATTAACCGAAGACGGTTGTTTCTAGCCTGACGTCATTTAAGTACTGAGATATCACTGAAAATTACTTAAATTGAATGCATTTATGACCCAACAGTAGACTTTCGCAGAAGCAAAATGAATTTAGTGATATATTTACAAAGGTACAAAAGACTAGTAACCACCATATCCAGGCAGTTATGAACAATCTCATGTCCATAAGTTTAGGTTACTTGACTGCGAGAAATCTGGGATTTTGGACTGACACAGAGATTTGTGCGACTAGTCCATAAGCAGTCACTAAGACATGTTAACGAGTACAATACACTCAGGGATAATGCTTTAAATACACACACTCAACACTGATCAATGGACTAAAATTGTGGTGCGGCGGCGTGCCTTGAGCGTTATGTTTAACATGATATGCTATACCCTTGTGACGCAAGAATCATCCCTAAAATCGAATGTTATGCGCAGTTGCGGTTGATGTTATAATTCTTAACACTCATTGGTGATTGTGAGCACACTTGTGTTGCCATGGGTAAATTTGCTACTTCTAAAAGGTGCCAAATCTTTTCTAGAGACCAATGAATGCACTTTAACAATACAACAGCATCCAACTGGCTAAAAATCTGGATTACGAGATGTTAAAAGCACAGATTTTATCCGGTATTGGTGAAGAACAGGATTAAAAAATCCAGATAAACCAAAGATTTTCATAATGTAAAACGTTAGAAATCATTCGTACCATCAGTTTTATCCGGTTTTGGCGAAGACCCGGATTAACCAAGGTTTACTGTATTTACTTCAATCAATGTCAAAGCCTGGCAAGGTTCAACAGTGTTCTTTGATTAAGATTGACCTAATGTATCATGTTTTTGCATATACTCTGACAAAAAAAGAGTGACTATCTTGTCCTTATTTTTCTAAACTGTAGTCAACCTCATTGTTGGAATATATATACAACAAAATAGCACAGTCAATTAATCCACCAAAAACACCAATTTAACAATATATTTACAGTGTAATAAATACATTAAACAGTGTAATAAATACATTAAACATAAATTTGACATGCAAATTAGTACCAAATAAAAGTAAAACACAACGCATTCAGAGGCAAGGTTACACAAAGAAAATAAGTATCATTAAAAACGTTTTCATGAATGCTGCTTAAGACAGATTATGTAAAGTTAAAACGAAGGAAGGCTATTGTGTCAGTTTATTATATATATGTCTGTGAAGACTATGTTAAAACAGTCTAATTTAAAGTTTTGACCAGAAAAACAGGGATAATCTTGATAAGTTTAACGCTCGCTTGCTCGATTATAAAAAGCCTCTTCAGATTTAATCTCACTTGCTATATGTCATGATAAGGATGGATGGTGTCAGATTCTAACAAAATTCACTCTTATTAAAAGCGTGTGACAAATTTCCAGACGGTTGAGGACAGTGAAAGCAGACGGAGTGTTGGGAAGCAGTTAGTTCTACGCACTGCTTCGACCTATCAGCTTTTGGTGAAAGCACCAAGTTGATTACATTGAGACTGTCTATCAGTATCAAGGAGCTAATTTGCAACTGGCTCGAAAAAGCATGCAGCTGCCTAAATGCTTGCTGATATTAAAGGGCCCCATCTAAATTTTTTTGGGGGTCCCAACAGCCTTTCACACGGCTCTGACCACGCATCTGTTTAGACATAACTCATCCATGGAACTCACCCCATTATGGTCCATGGGTAAATTGCTACTTCTTCACGATTTATATGTACAAACAATAAAACATGTTTTTCTGCCCTTGTTACATGTTTTTGTAACGAAATGCTATGTTTCTAATTACATTGCTCTTTGCCTCGCGACCCTTATTGTTGTTCGCTTCCTTCACCTATGTGCTGGCTTCAACTGCCCATCTACACATTTATCAACTCTTCACCTATTGCTTATTCACCATCTGTGTTACGTTGATCTATACTGTGAAAAACAATTGTTTTATATATACTTTTTTTATTTTGATTGTATTATTATTTGCCCTTGATGTATATTTCTGTAAATATATTTGTCACCTTGTTTTTCCTGCATACTCTGTTTTTGTGTGAACTTACTTTGTCCGTGCCTGATTCTTTCCCACTTCATTCATTGGCTCTCTGTATTTGTTTTATTTTTGTGATCCTTTTGGGTCGTTCAATATTTCTGAGTACGTTTGATGCTGTTCATTTTTGGTAGTGTCTATTTTACTGCCAATATTCCGGCGGCAACAAATCGGCTGGAGCTATTGTGCCGCCAGACGAACATGGAATGACGCAATTCAAATAAAAATGTCAGTTTGTCATGCAATCGGCATGCTGCTCGTAGCGTAGTGGTTATGCTCCAAGTCTGGTATGCCATTGCTTTTCGGTTTGACTCTGAACTTAGTGACTTAACCCTTTTCTTTTTTTAGCTTTTTGCATAACTTTTTAAACTTTTCCTTTATGTGTTAGGTTTAGACTTTGGTTAGTGTTACGGTTAGCATTCGGTAGGGGTTAGCGTTTGGGATTAGCATTAGGTGTAGGAGTTAGCGTTATGGTTGGCATTAGTGTTAGGGGTTAGCATTAGGGTTAGTATTAGGGGTCAGCATTAGGGTTAATATTAGGGTTAGCATTAGGGTTAACATTAGGGTCAACATTAGGGTCAACATTAGGGTCAACATTAGGGTCAACATTAGGGTTAACATTAGGGGTTAGCATTAGGGATTAGCATAAGGGGTTAGCATTAGGGGTTAAGGTTAGGGATTAAGTTAGGGTTTATCTTTTGTGTTTACTTCATTTCCGCAAAGTCTGTGTCTGCTGGCATCTTGGTGGCAAAATTGACACTGCCTTCATTTTGATTTTTTGTAGAACCCTTTGCTTTGTTTGTCTTCATTTAGGGTCTTGAGTTTGTGTATTACGCTGCAGCACAGGCACTGAGGCAGGCTGCAGAGTACTGTAGGCCAGAAGTTCTTTTTTTAAGTGTTTTTTGTTTTTGGTCAAGATAGCTAAAAAGGGGAGCAAAACAATACTGCACAGAGGCCCTACAGAAAGCATAAAAAACACACTGAAGACAATAAAGCACAAGACATGCAGAAGACAATAAAGCTTACTCAGTAAGATACTGAAAACACAAATATTCCGAAGGCAATGGCTATTGAAGGGAGGCAAGTGGTGGGCAGCAACACTGGATAATAATAAATGCACTGAGGATAGCCAAAATAAGATCAAACTTGCACACAGGCCAATACAGTGAATACCGGCAGCATTTCCCCTGACCACAGCCAGGGACAACAAGCGTTGGTTCAGCCACTTTCACTCCCTGGGGTCACTTGACTTGACACGTCGGTCAACTACTTACTAGTTTGTAAGGCAGCTCAAAAAAAGGGGGAAGGGGACTTGCCATACATACCAGTGGCTTCCCAAGGGGCGGGAGGTCAGGTTCTACAATACCACACTACACCAGCTTGAGGCTACAGTTTAAAGTGGAAAACAGTAGTACGTTGCCAAAAAAACGAGATAAATCTTTCAGCTTCACTTCAGCGTTAGGCCAGGCGACGCGTACACTCAAGCCTTGAGTCAAGGCACACGAGTGTAATTATTTACACTATGCTAACAGTCACAATACGTCCTTTCAGAAAAGCAGAACCATACTTCTATGTGACACAAAGACTCGTTTTTTGGTCTGGAAAAAGCACCACCTTCATGACTGTCAACAATCTAAATTTTCAAGCATTGGTCGCGGCGGCATCAACTACGAAATTGTATATCCTCGTCCTGGCAACTTAGCGAAAGCCACACCTGCCCATCATACGTTCTATTTTAGGATTTAATACATGTTTCACTTGCGACCGCATGTGGAAATTTAACATCAACGCAACGCAGCGCGAAGCAGCAAATTGTTGAAAAACTGCAACAGCCTACAACCAATCTAAAAAACAAACGAATAACTGAGCAAAATTTCATTATTACGGGGTATTAGGAAAAGGATGCGTATAAAAAAATTTAAAACTCGATTTCACAAGGCATTCTTAACAAGTTCACATTGGGGGAAAGCAGAAACCCTCCATTAACCAGGATAGCGTTACAACTACGTAAAATATCACATACTATTCAGTAAAAATAACAGGTCAATATAAAGTTCCGACACAAGACTGAACAATAAGCTTCGCAATCACATCCAAACAGTAACACAAATAGATATTTTAAAGAAACCAAAACTAAGATATATTCCATCTAAAAAGCAAATTGGTTTTCTAAACACCTACACCCAATGATTGCATAACACGAGTCCTACGTTGAAATCGCACCGAGTCCCAAAATTTCACAACTCGACTTCGGACAGATTCTCTTAAAAAAAAAAAACGAGATTCAACTCCAGTCATGCATTATGTAAAAAAATTGACTCGAAACCAAACTTTTTGACTGCTGACTCCTGTCCCCTATTTTGCAAATTCTTCAAGAACTTGGTGAACCAAGCAATAACTATGTCGGGAAAAAATCAACTTACACAAAAAACAAAACAAAACTGCAAATATATCTTATTTTGTTTCACTATAAATTGATTAGAACTTGCAAATCAGTGACTTGAACAAATGACTCAACGATTTTGATAATAATAACTACACTTGACAGGTGAAGCGTGTGCGACCTGGTTGTGTTCTCACACCTTCAATGTGGAATTGATCCTAGAACCTCGGGAAGGATGGATTGTGACGTCATAGAAGTTAATTCCGCGCCAGACGAATCGGCCAAAGAGACCTCTTACTTCCATGTGCCTGGAAGTCACTTCTAGGTGTCGCTTGCTTCGTCTTTCCCTTCTCCTTGCTTTGGCCGTCTTTGCTCACATGTAGCGGTCGCGCTAGCATGACTGCTACACAGGGGTCTTCATCAGATTCCGATCAAAGTTGAAAAATTTTCAGATGGTACTGAGTCGATTACGAATCTTAAAGGTGGTCACTACTCACTTGATGTGACTTAGCTGTGTTGCATTTGTGGTGTCTCAGCGCCGGATTTAGGGGGGCCTAAGGGACCCAGGCCCAGGGCTCCCCACCAAACAGGGGCATCCACCATGTTCATATGTTTAGCCTTATGTACGACATGTGCATTCCATTTAGTCATTTTTATTAGCAAGGAAAGTTTTTTTGTTGACAATATTAAAATATAGCGGTCGTACAGAGGGCAGTTTTTCACTTGTATATTATTTGATATTGTGACGAAGCAACTCTTACACTTCTTGCTTTCTTGGAAGTCGGTCAGGCATCTGAATCTAGAGAATGCAAGGCCAAGCCACGAAGAACGCATTAGTTTACGTCTCTCCTCGTTACTGGTGGATTTTGCGTCTGTCTTACTCAGATTTGCACAGGCCACATATGAGTAGCATTGTCAAATAGGGCTATAGGTCCTCTTTTTGGAGTACATGTCCATTTCTTTCATGAGAAATGAAAAAATCTCTTAAAAATGTTAAAATATCCCCCTTTTTACATTTCTTATCTTACAGAGCTATAGTCAGTGGCGTAAATAAATGTTTGAGCCAGGGTGATAAACTTAGATAAAAGAGCCCACTGGCCACTGTACGGGACCCACTGGACAACAGTCTGAATCCGGATGTGGATGTCATACTAAAACCCTAAACCACCTGAAAATAATCCGTAAAAAAAACACAAAAACAACAACGTACTGAAAACCAAAAGAATACTAAAACCGAAATATAAGTTAAGTGGGAGACGGGTTTTTACGTTTACCTTGCCAGGGGACAATTCGCCCCTCTGTTCCCAGTCAGTTACGTCACTGGCTGTGATGTAGGCTATTGTATTTGCATACAGTAAGCTCTCCCTACTCAACTGGGCAACTACAGTAGATAGGAGCTGGTGGCGTAGCCTAGTTCATGGGAGGGCCTGCAAGTTATCTAACTAATGTTTTGGATGAGTTAGATTCGGCTGCAAAGGCGGGAATGCTTCACATTGATCGTTACATAACAGTGGTAGGCCTAAATCTTTTTTCAATATCTCAACGAATTTGGAATTACAGTGAGGACGACTGACTCCATTCTAGGAAGGCTACTGCACTAGCTTTGCTGATGAACCGTGATACGATTATCAGTGTATTGTACATAGCTTTTTGTATATACCTTCTAGTATATATAGCTAATCAAAATGCTAAAATATGAAGAAATTTTGTCAGAAGGATCGCTTTTTCAGAAAAGGACTAAATGATTTTGAAGCTGAGTGAGTTACGCGTGGTTGCATTCACAAAGTTTGCATTGCAAATTCAGTGAACTGGATGAGGATAACAGCAGTTATCGAAACATTTGCAATGTGTCGTTTGTATCGTTTTCATTGGCCGTGATTTTCACTATAAGGCTATTTAGCACTTCCACTTTTCGTGTGCCAAAGCTGTTAACGATTCTACATTTTAAAGAAATTTAAGAAATTGCAAAATATTCATGAGCGAAATAGGACAAGTAAATAAGGATTTTGGTTTGTGTGTTTTGACTAAAACATCGTCCACACTGGACGTCTTACCTCAATGCTTAAAACTTATCAATAGGCCTAATTGTTATTTGACTTGTTAAGGGTAGATAATACACTCAAGTAAGTGACAGTCGCAAGTTGTTCTCCCTTTTTGCGATGAAAATGTGGCAGTCTTATTGAGCTTATTAATAAATAAACATGGATAGAAGGGGATCGCCATTGTAACAAGTGTAGAGCTTATCCAAGTGGTTCCAAATGATGTAAAAAAGCAAAAGAAGCAAAAACGAACGAGGAAAGAGTTGCATCCAAGTCAAGAAACGTTCAAGTGACTATTTTACAGTGGCAGTGAAGTCCAGCGGAGACTTCTGCGGAACCTGTAAGAGGACAGAAAATCGAAGAACATATTGTGACAGACTTAGATCTGCGTATCCAACCTTGAGAGGAGTAATACAATTTAACCGCACCTCTTACTTTTTTATGCTTGGTGTGTACACAGTGTCCACATATTTTTGCTACACAAAAGCAATACTGAGAAGACACAAACACCAAAACAGTTCACGGACAACTACTGCATTTGGTCTCGGTCATGGGTGGCTGAACCTTTTCAAAGTGGGAGCGCACAAGTGCGCGTCAAAAAAACTAAAACTTTTTTGCAGTTTGGATTGGCAACTGAGACGTCACAAGCCTTGAAATATGACGTCATTACTTATACACCATATGAAGGTATAAATTACACTATTTTTGGACAAAATTACACCACTATGAAAACGTATCGGTGAACCACTTGAAATTCAAATAGGCCGTTACAGGAGCGACCCAAGTCAACAGCGTCACTCGGGCTCACCATACGATTTATTCTGACTGACTAAAACCGTTCTAGGCTTGCGTCATTGAAATTTCCATTTGTTTTCATTCTGACTGGCATTACTGTTGCTCTGTGACGTTAGTTACGTAACAGTGAATGAGAAGTTCTCATGATAACTTCGCCACTGTTGAGTAACGTACGTCACAGAGCAATGATAATGCCACTAAGTCCTCTGAGCACTGAGATCATTCATATTAGTCCGAGATGCTGGACAATTTTTTATTCATTTGAAACTATTCTCAAAATGGGAACTGCCCATAAATTGGAATTCAAATGCGATGTTCTATTCAAATCCACTGCTTCAATAAATATTCAGTCCGATATGAATTATGTTTCAAAAAAATACAATTGCATAGCCCAGCAGCTCGGGCTCTACTGGATGAGCCCGAGAAAAGCGCGAGAGAACGCCTGCTACGAACCAAATTTTTTTGTCAGGTCACCTATTGGTCGTAACGAGGGGGGCAAGGGAGGCACAGTTCCCTGGGCGCCGAATCACTATGGGGGTGCCGAGGGACTGCGGAGAGCGCCACAAATTCCCAACAATGTCACAAGTACTTTGTTCAATAGGCCTACAGTGTATTAGCTTCCAAAAAGACGCTCAAGTTCGAACGTGGGGGCGCCAAACTTGCTTTTTGTCCCGGGCGTCATCTAACCTCGTTACGCCCCTGGGTCACCTGCAACATGAACGTGAAAGACCGGACATGAAACAAAAATATATGAACAGTGACAAGGCACAAAGAAAAGAGGCCGAGTTAACAACTTAGTGAAGTGAGACCGGCCCTTGGGTGGTGGGACAAATATACAAAGCAAGCAAGCACGCGTTCTCAGATATAAATCGTAATCGAAGACTCGGGCTGAATCCGTGGAGTCGATGTGTTGGAGTCGCCACTGGGCTGTTAAAAACACCAAGAACACAGCTTAAAAAGCAGGCAAAAATGACACAGCATTGACACCTGTCTTAAACACATTACAAAATCACAACTTTTGCGCATCTTCAACACAGAAGAAACATGACTGAATACTCATATACAAAGGCATTAGAAACCGAAATGCAAAGACACGACAAAGCATATGTAGCAACTAGCAAGTTGTCTGTAAGGATACCAATTGCGTTGCCAATGCAGAAATATAATGTAGCTATTTGGTGTTGCCAATGCAAAAACAAAAACACAATTGAAATTGATCTGTCAAATATTTCATTTTGCGTATAAGATTCAGCAAAATTTCATTATTTAGATCAGTTGTTCTCAATTGGGGGTGCTCGCAACCGCAGGGGGTGCGAAAAGGGACTTCGTGGGGTGCGAGCTTCTCTGCCAAACTCAGTGGCGTAGCTAAGGGGCGGTCCGCCCCTGGCGGCACTTTTATGGGGGCGGCACTATGGGCTATGCTGTAGGCTATAAACCTGCAACACCTGTATTGAAATAAAAGTGGTTTTGATGTCAGGACACTACTCGTAATTGAAGGACGTTTTTGCTTTTGAGTAATTTAATCTATGGCATATGTATTTAAGCAATTGTTATCTTAGCCAAACAATAAACAATCGTGTATCAAGGATGTTGTATCAATAGGCTTTTTTTACATGAAGCTGCAACACAGTTCTCAACACACTTATCAACTCACTTGATGTCAAATTTTACTGATTCACTACACGGTTGATTGATTGAGTGTTGGGTCGTTGTTGACGTTTGATCGTAGTCCGTATATGACGTTATAGAGCTTAGTAGGAGTATGGTGGATGACTGTGGGCAAACGTGTGGCTGTGGTGAGCTCTGAGCTTTTGTAAGTGCTCTTAAATTTTGTACCTGCGAGTTAAAGCGGATTTTTGGGTCTAAAAAACATTTCTGTGTAAATCTAATAAATGTGTAGTTGGGTTTGTGCTCATCAAAATGGATCTCCGTGTGTGTGTAGAAATATAATCTAGCTTATTCTTGAACAGGGTTCCGTGGTACTCTGGTGTTCCGCAAAACATGTAGTGGAGTTACGTCAGTTTAAGGGTTCCGTGAGGGTTCCTTGTTTTTTCCGGAGAAATGATCTCTTGCTTCAGTATGTTGATGCATCATTACGAAAATTCTTGGATCACCGTACTGCATTCAGATTCCAAGTAGGCCAGTTAGTTATACAAGAGATTGAGTGCAGATAATAGTTGAAAAAGCAATATTGATAGTTGTTGCGTCGCTTGTTGTCCGTTGTTGTGCAATCACGAAAGTTATTGTTGCCGTAGGCATAGCCAGGGGGGGCCAAAGGAATGATGTTGCCAATGTACAGTTCACAGTAGAGAAAGAAGGCCCCCTTGAACTTTTGTAGCAGTGTTGCCAACCTTGCGGTTTTCCCTCGAATTTGCCTTGTTTTTTGTGGATTTGCGGGTTGTTTTGAAGACTTGCGCGTTCCTTCTTTTTGGGCTTTTTTAATTAAAATTGGCTTGTTTTTGCAGATTTTTGTTTGCGGATTGGTTTTGGTTCAATTTTTATGTCACTTTGGCTGTTTCAATTTACTGCAAAACGAAATTTGGACGTGTTTTTGTGTAAATTTGCACATTTTGGGCTTTTTTCGAATTTTCCTCTCTGCTTTTATATGTTACTTGCCTGCTGGTTTTATGTTTTTGAATTTTCCTGGGCTTGTTGTTTTCCGTTAAATTACTTATTCTAGGCATGTTTTTCAAATTTGTTTGCTTGTTTTTACAAAATAACCTGGCATCACTGTTTTGCAGGTTATTCAAAAGTATAACCTTGGGAACTCTATTCCAAATATAGTAATAATGCTGCGGATTTTCCTCACAATTGCCGTTAGTGTTGCTACCTGTGAGCAGGGGCGCAGCCAGGATTTTTCTAAGGGGGGGGCTGAAGTTATGGAAGCAAAAGCCTTGAAAAGGAAAAGTTGCTTGTGATTAGAATAGTCAAGGAAAGCACGTAATTTGTAGATAAACGAT
>Ga0210059_1012672_pt1 | contig 12698 bp, 16 predicted proteins | sample Ectturendosymbi2_FD_188042 | JGI IMG/M metagenome (GOLD analysis project Ga0210059, IMG submission 188042) | Ecteinascidia turbinata endosymbiont from Florida, USA - Sample 2 (SPAdes) (version 2) | ecosystem: Host-associated > Tunicates > Ascidians > Unclassified | place: Key West, Florida...
GCGGCAATGTCGATTAAAGATCACTTAATAAAATTAACAATGTGGTGACAGGGGGCCCAAAAACTTCGAAATGACCGGCCAAGGGGGCGGCCGCCCCCCTGTCCCCCCGTCAGTTTCGCCACTGCCAGTCGGCATATGCTTCTTCGTGCTCATTCTCTTCGTCTGCTTTTTCTCGCCACTCTCCTCTCGCGATGTTTCTTTCTTGCTCCTTTTGCGAGGTGAGGCAGTTTTCTGTGGAAAAGGCCCTTCGCTGATTGACGATTTGTCATCTTCGAAAGACTCGGTAAGGTTGCTCGCGCCTCGGCTTATTTCCCATGGCAAATCACTGGCTTTGTTTATGGAGGCCTTGTCTCGATTTCCATCCGCGGCTGTAAGACCTTCGTAGCGCACAGTGATGCGACGTGGCGGGGCTAACATGCGGAGATTTACGTCGTCGGCACGAATCAATGCTTGTCTTATTGGTTCGCTTATCGGTTACTGTGGTGTGTTATTACAGCTGAGTTTCGGTCAGGTTGCTGCCTTCTTTCCTCACGGTTGGTTCGGTTAAATGGCAATTTGACGTGACACAATTGCAATAGATTAGCACTTGGTACTGAGCGCACAAAGCTCGTATGTGGTGATGACCAGTCTGTAATTTCTTTTCGTACATGCTGGCCAAGGAGTTCGAAAACATCGAAATCGTCAGTGCGGTCAAGTCGGTCACTCCGTAAGTACACATTTTTCAATTTGGGAGAATTAACAATAAACGGGCTAAACGATACATGTTGTGAGCAGCTCGGGGTATCTTTTGTGGCCACAACATCACTCTTCCCCTACGTTTTAGGCGGTGATATTGCCCCGTAAGTTGAGTTGCTCAATTCGCCGATTCGCTTGTGATATTTATTTTTCATTTTCTTGGTTTTGATGAACTGCATCATGTCTACGAACATTTCATCTCCGTGCTAGGCTTGCTCGTTGGGTTGTTTGTGCTTTTCCACGGATCGTTCCAAGAGACGATTTGAGAAATGATAGCAATGTCTTCTCACCCATCATATCTGCCTTGTGCAAATTCTACAGGAAACGGGCTTTTCAGATTGTACGCAGTTTGTAGATCGGCAACTTTATCGCTAATTAGTGCGTTCAGATTGTTAGTATCATGGGTGATTTTTCGTTCGAGAGTGGAGCGCAGGTGCGTCAGTTCGCCGTATTGTTCTGCGAAGCTTTCTTCAATATACTTGCTCGGTTTTCTCGACATACGGTATAGCATGACCATGAGGGATGAAATCAAACAGTAGACTACTGCAGCAGCGGTGATCGCCAGATCACAGTTGATCGCGTTTCCAATCTTGGAGTGGCTGTTGCACCTTTGTGTTCGGTCAGTTTTACGCTTTGTGGGCAGCGTGCGGTTATTGTTTTGCAAGCGTCGTACTATTTTCATCGCCTGTTTAGGCGTGTACAACTTGACCTTACGAGTATATGGTATTATTTTTAAAACAAACAGCAGTCCTGCAATCCCTGCAACGATACAAATAAATATTATGTTTGCCGTTTTGAAAGGACCGAAAACAATCCAGCGGCTTCATCAAAGCCGGTTGTAATTAGATCGGCTCCCTCATGTAGGATTGTTTAGCCCAGGTCTGTCGTACCTTTCACAACGCTGTCCACAAAATCGAAAACACCATGAATCACCGTTTCAACTACGTTGCTGTAGTTGATCAAAATGCTGGAGTGATTGATTGGCTTCCAGTGCAGCATGAAGTTAATTCGTTCGATGCTTACCAAGGTAAATAAAGGAAGCTGTTCGATATCAACTCGGTCGGCTATCGTTTATCGTGAAGAGGCACATTAGATTCAACGGAATCAGTGTTATCACCACGTCATCCAATCACACGCGTTTAGTGAATTTCAATGCTCCCCTGCTCGAGTCGCCATTTGCTCTGATGAAAGCCTGCTGTCAGTTGGCTGAAACGTTAGTGTCGTTTTTACTTTTACAACAGTTGAGCGAAGACTTTTATTATTATTTGTTCTCTTGGCTGGTTCTGCAACATCGTTAAACATTGTTATGTTTGATACTTTACTCGGCTAGTTTCCCGCAAAGACATGACATAGATTGGTACACGCGTACATTACGCGAGCACATACTTGCTTAGTTGGTTTATATACGGTTAATATATCGCAAGTTGCTTCGACGAGTCTGACATCATTTAGCACCGTTGCATTTGTTACTTCCTTTGCGATTCTTATAGGCGCATAACCCTTGTTTGCAATATTCACGGACAACAATTCACGAAAAATAACGAATCGCATAAGTATTTGCTTCTTTTTCACTTAACAGTTTATAGAGCACTATATTTTCTGACAATCTTGCGCATACAATACGGCTGACAACATTGCAACATAAGCGATACTGCTAATCTGACAATTGTAATCACGTGCATTATGGCAATGCTTTTCCAGTATGTTGGGTCATGGCCACAGCTAACTGGTCTTGGAATCACTGTGTGATTCGAGAAGCTATTTATTATGTTCGTGATCATCGCGGTGACTGGATTTCTGCTGGACACTGTTCTGTTTGATTCATCCGCTTGGGATATTCCTAGGCCGATTACGACCAACATAGTCAATATTGACACGCTTCTAGCCACCGCACTTTTCTTCTTCGTTTTTTACAAGTCTTGTCTCTTCTGTATCAGTTTCAGTATTTTTAATTAAAAAGCGTCTATGTTGCTTAGAGTGGTTTCGCTAATTTTCCTGAAAGTCGTTTCATTAGTTTTATTTTAACGCTAAATCCTATAACGTATGAGTATTTAGTATGAAAGCAAATAGTGCAGAGGAACGGACAGTTCGGTTAATGATAAATCATGTCTATCTGTTGCGAGGGTCGGCTTGTTGGACCCGATCGCGTTGTATGTCCTCTGGGCATTTGTTCGAAAATGTCTCTGGTTCTACTGCTCTCCGGTGGCTGGATCCACTGCCTCGGAGTGAATCTTTTGGTCTCTGCCTGAAAGCTTTGAGGCTCCTTCGGTGCCTGTCTTTCCTGCTGCATCTTTTCTTTCAGTGCTGGCCGTAATTGCTCTCCTGGCTGACTTTCATCCTGAGTCTGAGGCCTGCGTCGCTGTCCCTGGAGTGAGTTTGCCACCCCATCGCAAGACGACGCTAGGTGTTGGAGCGCTTCCTGCTAAAACGTAGGAAGCTCTCCATTTATTTTAATCTGACTTAATTTCCTAAGGCGTGCAGCGCCGACCTGCAGTCGCTGTTCGTTTCTTAGAAACTAAATTACTTCACAGTGTTGTTTTTAGTGCGCACGTTTGACAAAACATTTAACATTGTTCACTTATATACAAAGGCCTTTATTGCATAGAAAACGGGTATGATCATGATCAAGAAAGGAAAAAACTAGTTGCATGCATTTGTCCAGGAGATGGTCATGAGGCTTTTATCCATTATTCTCTTGCCGCTACCTTGGCCCTGCCTTACTCGCAGACTAGAAACGATTAAGTTTTGCCTCCCTGTTTTTTTGCCATTTCCGAGATGAGTGCGCGCTGCTACCCTGCAATGCTATGCTTCTACACCCTTCCCCCTACGGTGTATGTCTCTCCCCTACATACTTCTACCACGCTTCCGCGTTTCTAGATTTGTTCTAAAATATCTCACCTCGGCTTTTCTTGTTGTTACGTTTGCTTGCTCTGCTCAGCTTTGGCTGTATCTTTTGCCAGAAAATATTCTCCATCCATTGCTTGTCGTACCTGTAACCAAGTCTGCGGCGTTGATTTGGTTTTGGCGATTGTCTGCCTTTTTCGCCCTTCGCAGCTTGGTGGGCCATTCCGTCGGGACCATGTGCTTCGTTTGCAGAAACGTGGTTACTGTGGCTTCTTTTTGCAGGATGTTGCGGAACAGGCCCAGGAGAGTGGCATTCTCGTCGACGTCCGACCATTTAAGATTGTGCAGGTACAGCAAGTTATCAAGGGCATCTCGAAGATCTGCTTCAGGTTTGATTTCTCTGTCTTTCGTAAATTTAATCGCTTCTTCGATGCGTTCTTTCTATTTTCTGTTTGTATCTGTCGTCCATCCATTTCCAAAATCTGTTGAGGGTTGTCTGGGGATTTGTCTGCTCCCTAGCTCCTGAGACTATAGCTTGTTCTAACCATGCCACTATTTCGTTTTGGTGTCCCCCGTGCTTTCGCAAGATATGCATCTGTATTATTGGGGGTATCTCATCGTATTGCTTGAGAATAGATCCTGCTAGAAATCCCCATTGGAATTCATAACCTCGTGCCAGGTTGGGTATCAGTCGATCTAAAAGTGTTCCTGACAGTACTCGTATTCCATTGCTTGTTCGATCTCAGTTTTCGTACAGTAACTTGTTAAAAGTTCGTCTTATTAGACTTATTTACCTGTGGTGTTTCTAGAACACAATCACATCAATGGATTACATACATTCTACAAGCATACTGTAAATATTACCATAATGAGTAAGTTTTTAGCTGTGATAGAGCTGCTTGTGCGTAGTTTCGAAGTTATTTCAGCTTTGTCAAATTCTTAGTTCCTTAATTTCGTCTAATTGCTGTCTTTTCGAGCTGACTATTCTATGTTTTCTGCACTTTTTCAGCTCTATAACCTCTAGCGGCTTTACAACTTTGCTATGTACATACTGTTTGATAAGTTCTACGCAAGTAAGTTCGTAGCAGGTCTACCATGCCTGCTTTCTACGGGTATTAAACATGCAGTCGTGTGCATGCTTTCACTCCCCCTCATTTTAAGAGAAGCTTACTGGTAAAACAAGAACGGGTAAAACATGCTTGTAGTTGAAGCGTTTGGCCTTGCCATGAATTTGCAGCGTCATGCTCCTGTTTGTTTGTGCTAGGACCGGGAAGGGTCCTTTGAGCAGAGGTTCCAGCTTGTGAGAGCATTGAAAATCTTTGACATATGCTGCTCGTGCCTCTGTCCACTTGCGATGAGAAGTGTCATTCGACATTGTCTGGTTAACGCTACGTGCCGTAATGCGCATTGACAAAGGTTGTAACACCAGCTGTAGATCAAAGGTGCCGGGTGTTTGGATGTGAAAGCCATAAGCTCGCTGTGCCGGGGTACTGCGCAAGTCGGCGTCAAAGTCTGTGTTAACTGCCAGGACAGCCATAGGTAGGAATACTGGCCAGAGCTCTGGGTGTTCGTAGCTGCGTAGGATGCTAAGAAGTGTACGATGTGAACGCTGAAGTGTTGTTCAACTCCTAAAACAGACAACATTCGTTGTCAGGTGGATGATGTGAAGGCGCCGCCGTTATCAGGATACAGCCCGGATGGCAGGCCGACACAACGAATCCAGTGGTTCATGAGCGCCAGAAGAGATTGATGAGCATTCGCCGACGTCAAGTGCACAGCTGCTAGAAGTCCGGTTACACGGTCGATGATTGTAAGCACTTCATGTACGTTGGGCAAGACGGAATTCTGCCCAAAGTGAAGGTGATCGGCGTGAATGGCCTGGAAGGGTTTCCAATGCATGTCAAATGTTGTTGGTGTGAGTAGCTTACGTCGAAACGGTTTGGCTCATTGACAAACTGCACATTCTTCAAGGGCGTTTCGAACTTCTTTGCGCAGCTTAGGGTAAGAGAAAATGGCGCGCAGCCTTCGGTAGGTTTGCTTCCAGTTGAGATGTGCCCAATTGTGATCAAGTGTGCATAGATCCTGGAGAAGTTCACGGGTCGGCAGCCAAATTGTAGCTCGCCAACGTTTGCTCGGTATGATCCAAAGGTCGCGCGCTTTGTCAAAAACGGCGTTTGCTGGCCTAACGTCTTGGTGTTGCGCTTGGGTGGTTTTCACGCGTTGTAGCCAGTCCGGACTGGTGAGCGAAGTGAGTCGTTCGGCTAATCGCTCGATGTGGTCAAGTGTTAGACATGGTTCGTCTGTTTCTTCCGTAATGTGTATAATGCTGGGATCACCGCGCAAGGTTACACGACTTAGAAAGTCGGCGGTGTCATTGTCAAGTCCAGCAATGTGTCTTATTTCAAGGTCAAACTCGGACAAAGAGAAAGGGCCTTGCGGTTCAGGACGGGTATGAAGTGACGCAAGATGTCGGTTGTTCCTATAATGTTATATCGCATGGAGTTGTCTGGCATAACATGAAACTGTAGGTGGCTCGTGCGTTCTTCAAACTCTACTGTTAAGTTCACGAGACCAAGAGACGTCTTATGAGAACCATTCCAGTCATAGGTAGCTAGGGTCCGTTTCTGTGTGCGATCAATCAGCTGGTGTTCGCTCGTCGTCAATAGAGATGCGTCAATCAGGTCGCGCCTGTGTCCAATAAAAATGAACGACTGTGGCCATCGTCACGCGTGAAAATGAAACTGCTGTTCTGAGTGCGTTGCCTGATAGCCGTTAAGGGGTTGACGTCTCCTGGTCGGAGTGAGTTTAGCCTAAAAAATCCGAAGGACCCATGGTGCTCGGAGTCAGTGCTTGTGCCACGTTCACAACTGCTTTGTCATACGGCATGGGGGGTCATTGTGTTTCACTTTCCCAACGCTGTCCTGGCTTGAGCCCTGGAGTGAACTGTGCTTCGGCATGAGCGCCTGCCGTGGCGGGGAAGTCGGATTCAGAGGGCTGTTGTTGAGCTTGCCACTTGGGTTGCTGTGTATTTCGTGGTTGTTGCGGTGGGCGTTGCTGTTGTGACTCGTTGGCGGGTGATTGATTTTGGACTTCGGACTTCGTCCCTGTGGATTATTGCGACTGTTGTTCCAGCGGAAATTGCTCGTGTTATTTCTCCACTGGCCACGGCCTCGTTCATTGTAGCGGCCACTGTACCTGTTGCCCTGCTGGCTGTTGTTCTGGAAGCGTAGTCTTCTGGGTTGGGGGCACAATCTAGCAGGGTGCCCCTTTTCATTGCAATTGTAGCAATTTGTTTGGATTTGGTGTTTGGTTTGGGCAATTTGTTTGGATTTGGTGGACGTGGTTGCTTTATTTCCCCTTGTAAGGCAGCTAATTTTTCCTGTTTTTGTCAGTTTCGGTGACTCGTTCTGCCGTAGTTTGCAGCACAGTGGCCATCTTGTCCATTGCTTGCTCTATTGTCTTCATGTTGAAAGATGCAGAGGTGTCAGTTGTTAGAGCCAGGGTCTTGCTGATGGTGGCTGCTGCGTTGTCAAGAGTTTGCAAGGCTTGTATAGGGTTGGTTGCAGTCGGTGCAGGGTCTGCTTCGTCGTTCAATTTTTTGTTTATCTACTGGCTGCGCTTTCAGTTCTTTCCAGAATTCGTCAAGAACCTTTGGCCATGCGGTGACTGCTTTGTCTTTAAGACCCAATATTGTCACACCACCCAAGTGTTTTCTAGCGAAACTACGTAATTCGTCTTTCCAATTGACGTTCTTTTCGATGTCAGCCCAAGTGAGGTGTGTTTGATCCAGTACGCGTTGTATGACGTTTGTTGGGCTTCCAACCCAGCCAATTTTTGCTGAATTCGATTGTATCTGCCTCACGCGACCGTCTGGCCTGTTCGAGTTGTTGTGTCACACGAGTTCATTGTTGCTCTAATTGTTGCAGGCGCGCTTGTGCTGTTTCTAATTAAGTAGCAAGTTGCCGACCGTCTTCACTTTCTTCGGTCGTCGCCGAGTCGTTCACTTGCACGGTTAATTGTGCCTGCACCTGAACTTGCGCGTCATATGCACCGTTTAGTTGTTCGAGAGTACTCTCGAGTGTATGGATCTCGTCTTCGGTAACTTTAATTTCTCCCCATTCATTACTTGTGTTAGTGTAGGCTGGTGGTGCGGTACTTTCGACTGGCATTGTTTTGGGGAGCTGTCCCTCAAATTGTCACTTGGCTTGTCCGAGTTATTGCGTGTTGACAAGGAAAGAAGACAACGTTTGCACGCAAATTTAGGCAAACCACACATCGACCACCGCTCTGGCAGTGCACATCCTTGGTTTCCCGTAGCATTTCCACTAACGCACGCGCTGCTACTTTTTGTCTTGAGCTCGCAAGCGTCCTCCGCACTTTTGTCACCGCCAGTTCCGCGAACCGAGTCCTAGCGCAGTTTCTACGCACTCCCCTTCCAGGCATGAGACAGCATATAGTGGTGCCGTGTCCGTTGCTTCGGTATTCATTGCAGACGATTGAGCCGTAGTTCTCGCGGTTTGTTGGCTGGAGGTTCCCACGCAATTTAGTATCGCTCCGGCTGATATATTCGGTCTAACGCGCACGATGGCGGCTGTCCAATGTCATCGCGGCATCGGCCTTTCAACCTTCCTGATGTTCTTACACCTGGCACACTGTGCGATTCGTAGGCACCTGCGTGTGCATACTGGTTTAGTATTTTTTTGTGGATTTCTATGAACCACAAATGATGGGCCTTATTATTATCCTTGCGCCTGTCGTCTCAATTCATTTCCTAACTTCTCCTGCTCTGCTTATCCCTGCTTCATTTATTCACTGGTCGCTTTCTTTGCTTCGCAGTATCAGGTGAAAATGTTTAACCTTAGTCCTTTACAGGTAGTTAAGACGAGCCTTCTTTGGAGTGCCCGAAATAAGGTTTCTGCTTGGAGCAATGGCCGACCTTTCGGTTTTGAATTTAACCCGCATAATGTTGCTTTGCCTCTCATTGAAGTTACGGGTGTGGCGGCTACTTACGCCCCAAAAATGGATGAACGGTGGCATATTTATTTCATTGTTGATAATGTCGTGCACGTGGTTTTTCGTAACGTAATAGCGGCTTGGTCTGACTTAACTGTTAACGAAAAATTGACGCTTTTTCATTCTCACATCGATTGTGGTTATGGTGTCAGGACCACGCCTGAGCCAACATTGTATCCGCTGACTGCAACACAAGTAAGAGATGTGCTCAATGCAATACACGTAAGAGACGTGCTCAATCAATAATCAACCCTTCTAACAACATGTATTGTTGCTAGAGCAAGCATAAAGTTATATAGTGTCACGAGTGTAAAAAAATGGAGTTGTCCGCGTTCCTACGGGTGTTGCATTCCCAACTTGAACAAAACGTTTGGCTGATTGTTCGATTGCACTTGATGTTCGATGCTCATGATCGGATAGATTATTCTGTCAATCCTTTGCCCTGGGACTACGAGCTGTGCGACGCTGAGAAGTCCCGGAAGTTGATGTCTCGACGTGACATGGTGGACGCATGGCAAAACTGTCGGATCATTATGTGGGACAACGTTTCGGATGTGGATTACATCGGTCTGACTGAGTTTCAGCGTGGAGAGGCAGCGATGATGAATGGTGTCGTGACTGAAGCTCTGTTGGATACCACCAATCAGTTTTGTGCCTTTGGTGTAGTGGGTGACGATGAGCTAACGACTTACCTCGCAGACTAACAGGGAACCTGAAGCCTCACGGTCTTCGCCTGGTTAAAGTACGTATCGAGAGGGCGTTGGAGGTTGGAATTCCTGACAACTTTTGGCAGCGGAAAAAACATTGCCTTCAGGGTGTCATATCTTACTTTATTTTAAACATGATGAGTAGTTACGGGTGTCAGTGATTTTTTTTCTGGCATCAGGCCTGTGCTTGGAGGTTGGCCTGGCTCCGTAATCCTCTCGTGTAACTGCTAGTTCAACTTTGCGCTGTGTTGGTTTGCTCATCTAAAAAACTCGCTCATTCCTGTATGTGCTGTCTAGGCATGTCCTGGGGAGTGTAGGTGTGGAGCCTGTGTATCTTTTCGGAACATACTTAAACATCACAGCGCAGACTGTCATCTATCGAGTTCTAGAAATCTATTCCTTTTGTCTTAGTTATGATATCTGGCAATCATCTGTCTCAGTTGGTATGCCTTGTTTGCCATAAACTTAACTGAGGTGTAGGACTTTTCGCTGGCTCTTGTTCTGGCAGTCTGTCTTTCTTTTGACAGCAAATAGCCGCCGAGAATCTACAGCTCACTCTGACAGTCACTTAGGTGGAGTCACGCATGTCAAAAAGAATATTATTCGCGTCTTCAGGTCCAGGTTTTGTTCCTGCTTCTCTTAATGTGGTTCCTTTTTCTTTCGCTGGATTTCATTATCCCAACGAACCCTGTCGCGGTCTATCTGGAGAACCGGTAAGGTGACCCCCTTCCTGGTATTGATTCTGTCTGTTTCGGCCTGTTCGGGTGGTTCTGAGGAGACGCGTAGGCACAGATTTTGTTTCGAGTCTCTCGTTCACTTACCGCTAGCTGGCGAATTTGCTCATCTTGCTCTGCTAGATTGCTGTTCTTAGTTTCTCGTGCACTTTACCGCTAACCGGCGAATTTGCTCATCTTGCTCTGTTAGATTGCTGTGCTACCACTCGTGGGCGATCGCGGCCCTTAGCCACTTTCTCGATAGTGCAATTTCCTGCATTGGTTATCAATGTTGCGGCCAAGCGCCGCGGCCGTACTGCCTCACCTATTATCATTTTCTTGTCCTGCCTTTAGGTGGCTGTAAAAACTCACTCGCGTCTGATGCTAACGGTAAACTCGTTCGATGCTAGTGTTCCGTCTTCCTGCCGTGCTGTTATATTCCTTGTAACCTTCACAGGAGGCAGTGCACAAGGCATCGAAGTTTCCTTTCGACTTACTATGTTGAGCGAATGCCCCTTTTCTCAAGGACCGGTGACAGGTCTCGTTCTGGAGATTCTATCGACTCTGTGACCGCTTTCACTGACCCCTTCATCGTGTCGTGCGTGCTCTGCCATGCGTCAAAGCAGTGTCTACACGTTCCCCTGCGTTTTTTGCACGTTCTATAATGGGGGCGAGTTTGGCAGAGATTTACCTTTGGTTCTCTGCGCCCTTGTTCTCATCTGAGTAATTTCATGTTTTTAGTTGTAGTTCTTAGTGTGGCTATGCGCTCTCGTTTGGGATGCGGCCACGTAGAGCTGAGAGGCGTTTTTATTTTTTTTCAAGCCATCTCATCTCCACCGTCCACATCATTAACAGGGTACCCTCTCTGTCTCATTTTGGAAGTTTTGTCGCTAGTGACAGCGCGCTCGAGTGGATGTGTTGACTTATCTCATCCTTTGGAAGGCGTTTCCACTACCGGCCGAACCATCGCAGTCTTCTTACCAAGTCGTTTCGTTAGACTTTCTTTTGTTTCGATTTTCTGTCCGGCACGGGAGCGCGAGGCTCACGTATGGCTGGCAGTTTCGCGTCTGGCGTTCCGCCTTTCTTCATGCCAATGACCTATCGTATCGGCGCCTTCCCTGCTCCACTCTCCTTGCTGTGACTGTCCTCGTCCACTGTCTACTTCTTGCGCTGTTGGTCTTACATTTTCACGCGTGTCACGCCGAACCGACCGTTTTATTAAGGGCGTTGTGCGTAACATGTTGTGTCGCGAAAAATCCTGTCCAGGTCTGGAGCATTTGTTATCTACACCACGGATTCTAACTCGTGACTGTTTCTACGAATTCTAATGGAAATGCTCTTCTTGTCCTGGCTCGTTAGTGTAGGTCAGAATCATGGCTCCACGTCACGGATAACAGGTATCAAAGTAGTCACGTAACACTGTAGGTAGTCACGTAACACTATACGCGAAATGCCTAGATATCCTGCTAGAGGCATGATTTGGTGGTCCGTAGTTAATGGCGAGCTCAGGAGCGCTTTATGGATTGTCTGTTGGCCCATCGGCGATTTTACTAACCACGCTTCATGTTGCTTAACCTCACTTGTCATATCTGGTATTTTATTATGGCGCTCTTGCCCCACTGCTTGGTTCCATTTCCAAAGAAATTTGTTATTCGCCTGATTTTTGAGGTCGCCTTCCTGTCCTGTTAAAAGTCTGTCCACCGTTTTGGCCAACTCGGTTATAGCAAGCGGTCCCCACAATCCTAAGTTTGTCGTAGATGTGTTGCTACTCGGAAAGAATTTGTTCGGTGCTTCCCTACTCGATTCATAATTAATACAGACAAAGCCATTTGAAAAAAACAAAAGAACAACATTTATCACTCACCACTTTGTTTCCTCATCCACCTCGTCGCGACAGCCTGTTGGATCGGAGTTGTACGGGGTTTTAAAGAATACTGAGGTCCATAGCTGATGGCCTCTCCCTCTGAGTGTGATTTAGGCATAATGAATCTCCGTTTGCTAATCGTGAGCACTCGCGGGAGATTAAGGGCTTCACCGTCGTCCCTTTACAGTATTCATCTTCGATTTCAACCTGCTGTCTCGACACTGAGGTCACCTTTATTGAAGATTACCGACAGGTGACCATTTCTTCTGCATTCCCATTGCTTTCTCATAAGCTTTTCGCTTTTCTTTTTCAAAAAATTGCTTGGCTGTCCGGTTCTTTTCATAATTTATTTTCGCTTTCATTAATTTTTAGACGGATCCCGAGTATGTTTCTGATCGATGTTCTCCCCCGTATCTTAAATACACGAAAATAGATGACCGTTTTATGACCGGTTATGTCTTAATGCGCATACTTATTTTACATCATATGTCCAAAATCATAAGAAGTATAACGTAGTTATGATTTCACTTCCCAACAACCTGAGCGAAAAATTTGGAGGGGTGGAAACGTCAACACGTTGGGTGTCATTATTTTATGGTTACGTTTATGATCGTAACAAGCAAAGCGCAGTTATGATCTTACTATCAACTGAAAGTTGGGCAGGACAAATCGTATTGATCATGAGTTCAACAAACGTTGGGCGCCATTATTTCATGGCCACCTTGCCCGCCGGTTACGTGGCCTAACGTTCTTCATGGGCGAAAAGTTCCCCATTTTACAATAATCTTAAGCCGATCAATAGTAGACCCGCTGTGGTTGAGC
>Ga0210059_1012673_pt1 | contig 12697 bp, 11 predicted proteins | sample Ectturendosymbi2_FD_188042 | JGI IMG/M metagenome (GOLD analysis project Ga0210059, IMG submission 188042) | Ecteinascidia turbinata endosymbiont from Florida, USA - Sample 2 (SPAdes) (version 2) | ecosystem: Host-associated > Tunicates > Ascidians > Unclassified | place: Key West, Florida...
CGCGAATCGTGAACCTAACAGTTACAACCATTTGGGTGCGTTTTACGTGAGGTGTTTTGCTCGTGTGTGTCAGATATTTACAGCCGTGGTAAGAGAGTTGCAACGTGGTCCTCACAGTGTGCTTTAAAGTCTTTATGCCGCCACTCATACAATATAGGTGAAGTGTGTTTGTTTTTTTTGCACTACATATTGGTTGGTTTGCCTGTGGCAGTTAATAATCCTGTTCCCACCAGCCAAGTAGGATTCCATCAATTCCGTACAATTTAACGCTTTTGCGTCGAAGGCAGCAACAAACGCAGTGATCGTGGGCACTTCAGCAATGATTGAGAACTTTTTAATGGCCGTACTTTCAGAGCATAATTTTCGGATTTTCGCGAATTGATTGACGTTTTCCTTTTTTTCTCGCAACAATGGGTGAGGGGTTCTCACAAGTGGATTAGCCCACTGCCTCGCATCAGTTACATCCGGCCCTGCGTGTGGTACTAATTTGTATGACTACAGTCGCAAACCTTTCACAAGAGCCCCCTTTAAAACAGCCTAGGGCCCTGCAACCGATGTAAAGTATTTGTATCAGGTTTGCTGTTTTAGGGAATGTAGATTGCAAATACAGTATTAGCAAGTAGGCTATAGTATGAGGTGTTAAATTTAGACTACTCAAGTTACTCAAGTTGCATTGCCTGAACCACTTTCGCAGATAGTGCAAGTTGCCGAACGTAGCCTATAGCCTAACGCTTTTTGGTTGATTTTGAAACGGTGGTTTTCAGAATGTATTGTACGTTTTTTCTATTTTTAAAATGAACAACACAAGGTGGGCTAAAAGTAGACGTGCTCTTGATTGCTTTTTTATATTTATGGCTGAAATTTCGGGAGGGTATTGACAAATACTGGATCGTTCCGGTAAAAAAATTATTCTACTTTCACCGCTGGGAATCAGATATTGCATTTATTCATGCAAGTAGCTTACGTATCAGATAGGCCCATCAAAAGAAGATAGCACTTACGGCATGTTAGGAGATAGAGTTGTCTGTTGTTTCTCTTAGATATACTGTAGTATCTGAAAAAAGTAATACAAATATGCAATTTGATGCGCTGCCGCCCTTTCTATTTTTCTGAACTATAAACAAATTGCTAAGGATGTGTTGTTCAGTAAAATAGATGAAGGTAACGATGCGGTCCTTCATCTCACTCTCAGGTCACTTAATATGCATTTGCATGCCCCTCAGGCAAGTTCCCATCAGATCCATGCAGCACGTTTTAGTAGCCAATAAGAAGTGTCTATTACAGGGGTTCAAAACTGCGGTCGCGCGCTCGAGCCACGCGACCAAAAACGTAGAGGGCGCGAATGTTTTTTTATGCCTTTTACACTTCATGCATATGCATGCTGTATGGCAAAGCTTATATGTGTGCACTACTAAAAATTGCTGCGCACTACTAACATTCACAGAAAATTTTACAAGAATTTGATAAAATGTACTTTTTGTAATTTCATTCCTTGGATGACCCGCTGCCTTGGATGTCCGGGTACGTCGCCTCGTTCACGCCCCTTCTGCTCATCTCTGGTAACAACATTATGTAAGTTTATCGCTGCTCTGAAAAAGCATGCGCAATATAGCACTCTGCATGCACTGTGAAAGCTGGATTCCCGTCCCATTGCGACGCAACTATAAAATGATAGGGAAGTTGAAAAGTTAGCAACCCTGGCTTTCTGAAAGCGTTGTGACGCAGCCGTGAGTCAAACCACAAGCAGGCACTTATTGCTGGCGACAGAAACCCCACCTTGAAACCTAAGGTTTATAATTGCTCACTTTGCGAACATTGGTGATCTTGATGATATTTCGCAATGATATTCGACATTTTGTAAATAACATCCGCTGACATTTGACATTTCGTAATTAGTACGTAACACTCCGACTTTAATTTGGCGCCCCCAAAGTGCTGCGCCCGATGGCAGATGTCCCCCCTTGCCCCCCTCGTTACGCCATGGCACCGAAATCCTTTGTCTATCTCGGAGTCTGCTTCAGATGACGCTACCTTTTATTACGATCTACCTGTAAGCTGGGTTTTCTGCCTTTTCCGTCATGAAAACAAAGGTGCTGTATGTGCACGCCTCGACGTCGGACTTGACATGAGGGTTGCCGCATCAAAGACAACTCTAAGGATCAAACGCCTCGTGGAAGAAAAACACGAACACCCATCCACTCTGCTGGATAGGTGATCGGTAGCTTACTTTGTGGGATTTTATTTCGTGAAGTGTGTGAATGAATGCGTTTGTTCAATCAGTTTGTCTCGTCACAATATTACATGATGACTTTGATCTTTCACAAAGCACTGACTGTGACTATCAGGCAACGTAGCATATTATAACTTGGTATCAAATCGTGTCTCAAGAGTTGTGGCTTCGTGAAGATATGTGACATCCACAGGTGTTCGTGGTGTAATAAAATTAAGGAAGCATTGGTGTATAGTGAAACGGCAGCACTGTTGTTCACTATTCAACCACAAGCATTCAACTAAAAAGTGCCTTCGCTAGATAGCCGATTGCTATGCAGGCTTTTTTCGGTTTCCAGTCGATAAAGTCTATTGACAAACAATGCTTTCACCACATTTCAAAGACACATGAAATCACCTGCTGCCCCGCCAGTCATTTATGCATAATTGTGTTATTTTTCTTCATTGGCCTTGTGTGTTTTTGAAAGCTTTGTGTCTCTTTGTGCATTATATTTCTTCAGATGTGACTTGAGTACTCTAGCCGTGCAGCATGCATTTGTACGCCAGAAACATAGCAGCACAAAAAAACGAGAAAACTTTGTAAAAAACTCATTATCACTTACGTAACGCCAGTGGTGTAGTGCTGCCGGAACGTACGGAGCTCCGCCACCTCTACCAGTGAATGCGGGTCGTTGTCTACAAATGTAACGGAAAATGCCTAGCAGAGCTCCGGTATCTATAAAATTGCCACTTTTCGTGCCCAGAAGATCTCCCGCTCCTGCAAAAGTGTCACTACAACCCTGCGCAACCCAATAAACTCAAATTGTTTTGCAACTTCGAAGTTTGAAAATTTTCACGCTTGCATCAAACGCGATTTTACAAGCAAGCGCATGAAAAAGTCATACGAGCTCTCGTCTCTTTGTAAAACCCAGTTTTTTGCCATAAAACTTTCATTTTTGCACTTTTAAACCTTTTCGACATTTGAAAAGCTTTAGATTGCAATGAAAACCTGTGACATTTCCTAAGCCATATGAATGTTAAATTTATATCTGCAGCTGTCGCAACGGGAGTTAATTTTCATAGATTTAGGACTTCAAAATTTTTCGGATAAAGCACAAAAATGGAACCAAGGTCTGATAAGTTTTGCAAAGGACTTCGGGCTTCGAGAGACTTTTGTAAAAATATTGAAAACAGGTACGACGTCCTCGTAAATTTTTGTTTGAAACAAAAAATACAGAGCAATTTTGCGCAGAAAGGCAGTCATTTTCTATGAACGAATTTGTGATAGGCCTATTTCGATTTCATTCTTCAAATTGTTCTTTGAACAAAATCATAATGGATCATGTGGTTGCGGTAAAAACTAAACATCCCTTTTGTTAAGTCTGAAAAGTATTCATTTCACTTGTAAAGGAAGAAATCTCATTTGCCAGATGGAAAAGCATTCCACAATGAAGTAATTTCTAGTGACCTCGTATTTGATTATATAATAATCATATTCTAGTGACCTCGTACTTGATCCTACAATCCAGTGTTTCCCAAACATTTTAGGGTAGTGACACCCAACCTACAGAAGACAAATATAATTTGCGGCACCCAGTGGCGAACTCATAGCAATTTGCTTTAGGGTTTGATGACATTTTGAAAATAGCATTTTTAATGACATATTGAAAAACGCATTAACCCGCGGCGCCCATGAGTATCGTAAATGTCACCCTAGGCTGCCGCGGCACCCCGGTAGAGAAGATGGGAACCACTGATATAATCAAAAACTAAGTACGCTGCATACGCTCAAAGCAATTTGTTCGCCCCGATACTGCAGTTTTGTTTCTCAACGGGCCTATGAACAAATGCAAAAATACAGGCATCGCACGTTCGCTTAAACGAAAGCAAATAAGACTGAGATGACATTTCGATGTCTTTTGGAGTTTCAACAATTCATTGACTAGTTGGGTTTCGAATATCCACAGAAAGCCAGGCATGTTCGGTTTGAGTCGCAAAAATATTTGCTCAACGCGAAAAGGAGTCGGTCTAACGCGTATTACTATTTCAGAATAAGGAAACCTGGCTCGATTATTTAATCGGCTCGTTTCGTGCGAATGCCAGATGTCGATCTTATGAAATAGACGTTGCACAAAAAAGCTGCAAAATTCCTTTGCTGCTAAATTCTGCTACAAACGTATGAAACTATCGCACCGAACAAACAAAGTATGCCGTGGAAACCGTTTATTATTTCAGGCCACAACCAACAAGGAGTGGTTGTAACACGAAGTTTAGTTGAAAACAGCGGTCGATGTTGATTGTGACGCAGGTTCCCGTGTGGTCGGCCGACCTCTCAGCAGTAGATGTACCTGCACTTGTAGCTCGACTTGGGGTACCTGCACTTGTGGTACCGAATGCGATAGGAATAACATCGCCTGACAAACGAGAAACAATCATTTCAATCAAGAGTTTGTTTATGAAAGACAATAAGCTGCAGAGGTTCGAAATAAACTCAAACTACGTCGTGTCTGGCACACAGAAATTTTCTAAAATTTCTATGCGGTGTACTTACCTGTAAGTTTTGTAGTAATAAGGGTAGTAGCAGGCCGACGGATATTTGACGGTCCATCGGTAGTACCCTCCGAAACAGTAAGTGGGCATGCAGAATCTTGCCGCTTTGCAATAGTAGCAACAAGAGTAGTGGTGGACAAGCTTGGGAATGATAGCATTCCAATCTTCTAAACATTGTTTGTAGAGGGAACTGCAGTATTCTAATAGTTTATCCATAAGGTAAGCGTCATGAAGTTGATAAACTTCATCAGGAAGGTCGTCGAACTTCTTTTCGTGGAAATATTCGAACATTGGTCGGTAGACGTTCACAATCCAATGCCCTTTTTTCTGTGCAAAAATAATTTCCAATGAACAAATTTAACCACTTGAAGCAAACAAACCATGCAAGGGATTGCAAGCTCCACTCGAACGACAGCCTCAGAATTGTCATCTGCGCGCAAATCTACAACTAAGCGCTTGCGCTGCGCATGGCGTCGCGCATACCTCAAGCAGCTTTTGTTTCCTATTCAAAAACTTATTCTCCGGTCGTTCGTGCCCATTGGCCTCGATTCAATAAAACAGCAATTAGCAATTCGGTTTAAAGTCTAAGGCTAAATACTAACTTCTTGCATGTCCTTTTCCATACGCGTTTTCTCGGCATTGCGCTGATCTTCCAACTTCTTTTTATATTCAGCAATCTTCTTGTCTCGGGTGTCGAGACAAGCTTGGTACTGTTCGCCGATCTTTTTTATCATATCCTCGACTTTGATCCTGTACTTTTTAATGCCTTCATTGAACTTGGTTTCGCAATCCTTGCGGGAAGCTTCGAGCTTCTTCTTGTACTCTTCAATTGTTGTTTTGAGTTTTTCTGCGAGTTCTTTAGTAATTCGATCGATCTCAGCCTTCTGTTCTTCGGTCAGTTCTTGGCTGTTGTTTCTGCGCGATCAAAAAAATCTCACGTATAAGGCATTAAACTAAAACTGCAATACACCTGCCAGTGTGCATTGAACTGACATGGATTTGCATAGGAACGTTTGTGCGCTGTGCTCATTTTGGATTAAGTTTGTCTACAATGAAATGACATACGGGACGGTTCAAGCTTTTGTTTAAAAATTTCAAAACGGTAAAGAGCGTTGATTCCCAGACCCTTGCACATGAATAATTTTGAAAAATTATTGCCGGTTAGTCGATAGCCAACGCTGCTCAAAGACAGTTGTGTACTAGCTGAGCAAGCATTGACGAAAGCTCTTTTGATAACTTACAAGCATATGTAATGGGAGGTGAGGTATTGGATATACCAGCTGTGTCGCTTCTCGATAATTTCTTCAAAACATTTGATGTATTCGTCGTGATATGTCTTCCATTTGGCTTTCCACGCGTTGAATTTTTCCGTGACACACTTGATGTAGGCATTCAGTTTCTTCGTCAAAGGATCGGTGATTTCGGGAACGGTCTTAACCGGCACTAAAATAAGGAGACTAAGATTAGTTCTAAGGTGTGAAAACGGGTTGTGTTTGCAGTTACTGCATCCCGCACTGGTCGGCATACTTTTCACGCAGGTCTTCAGTCCGCAATAGGTCCTCCTACGGTAGCAATACGAAAATCTGTTGATGCAGTACCTCTTAAGGCAATAGTTGGTCTTGAATCTGTACCAGCAACCGAGACTTTTGCTGCCAATCAAGAAAAGCTGTTGTAGATTCCTCCAAAACACAGTTTCAATCGAAAATAAAACTGCTGGATATGATTTTCACGTTGCTGTTTAAACGAAACCTCGCGACACGATTTTAAGCGAGACAAACAGTGGTTTTCATCTTACCATGTTCTGTAGTAGTATTTCTTGTAAAAGCGAAGGCACGATGTAGAAAGGTAACATCGGTAAGAGCATCGGTAGTATGTGACCAATTTCAGTTTGTACTCATCCAGCTTTTTCGAGTACTCCTTGTCAATGTCATCAATTTTTTTCTCTTCTTTTTTACGGTAAAGCAAGACAACGGCGTCAGTCTTGTCCTTTGCAAACTCTTTTCCTGTGTCAAGAGGGATAGTTGCAAAACTGCGGTAAGTTGAACATCAGAAAATCGCATTGAAAATTTTGAAGACAGTTTCTGTGCCTACCATGGACGTGATCGAGAACAGAACGGTAATGCGCCACCTTCTTCTCGAGGATGGCAAGAAGGTATTTTTTGAAGTTTTCAATGTAACCATCGATCTTCGTCTTGACCGAAGATTCGTAATCAGTGATCTTAGTCAGACGAGTTTCCAAGCAGGTCTTGGCACTGATGAGAAGGAAAAAGTTAAGTTTTTCTTTCTCTGATAGCTAGTTTTCCACGTAATACCACAAACATATTAAAACGCATCAAGCGGCGCCAAGCTCAATTCGGTCTAATGCGCAAAAGAAAGTATTCGCTGTGATAATAGGCACACAGCACTTCTTGACCATTCACGAACGCTTACTTGGCGAGGAGCTTCTTATGGTATTCCCCGATTTGCTTCAGTTTCTCGTCGATGCAATCTTGGTACTTTTCTTCGGCGTCGAGCTTCATCTGGTCCAGCTTGTCATTGTACTCTTTGATCTTTTGATCGCGAGCGTCGCGAAGCTTCTGCTTTTCGGCCTCGTCCGTTGTGCAGCTGACCGAAAGAAGTTATGCATTTAGTTCACGTTTCGCTTCAGCGGACTCGAATCAATTTGACACTTACTTGATCAAATACTCGTAGTATCTGGTCATGTAGTCCTCATGCTTGGTTTTGTAAGATTCGATGCACGCTTTCAGCGACTCTTTCCATGCATCCCTCTTCTCGTTCATCTTGTCGGTAATTTTCTTGAGGCTTTCCTTAAGAGCATTCTCCATTTCGGTCACGACGTCAGGGACGGGTGTTTCTTCCAAAGCGAAAACGCGCCATCAGATAGCGACCGAGATCGCCAAAACCGGTTAGAGACTTCTGCCGCTCACTTACCTTTCCATCCTTCTGTACCGCAGGTATTGCCAGGGTAGAACTTCAAAACCGGAGCGTAGTACCTGTAGCTGCACCAGTTGGTCTTGTAGTATACGTGGAAGCAGAAATAACTGGGTCTAGGATATACGCAGAAGTGTTGCTTGTAGAAGTACTTGTAGGAGTAACCGCAGCGGTTGTAGTAGATGGCGGCATTTGAGGCCTGCAAAGATCAACTTGCGTTGGTTCTGCTGAGCAAAAGGCAGGGGCGATTCTAGAATCTAAAAAGTGAAGGAGGCACCGCGGGGCCAAGGAAAAGGTAGGGCCAACATAAATGTCTATCCTGCATGGCGATTTTCCGTTGTTTTGAAGATTAATTTGCTATGATTAACCCAATCAAACCCAACACAGGGTTGTGAATATCCTTAAATATGACCTCGCGTTATTATTTACTGGATACATCTAAACGCCACTACACGCAATCGCAAACTTGCACCGCTATGTCGAAGATTCTGTGCTACCCGTGCAATTTACACAGCAGTACACATGTAAAACGAAACACCATTTCCCGTACACAATTGTGCTGGCGCCACATGAACGAAAACAGCTGTACGAAAGTGAAAGCAATTCACATGAAAGCGAAATGGTTCAAACCACAAATGCCATCCACACACTGAGAAAAATCGGCTGTTGATAACCAACTGTCTTCGTCAGTCCTCTTCCAACAAGGCAAATTTTAAAAATCAACAATCTGCCATCAGATTGGTGCCTATTGACTAATCCGCTTTTGTGGTAGCTTGCGGACACTTTGTGATTGTGGTGTAACCATAACAATGTGATGCAACTACTGTACTATCACGAGTGCAATACCCATCTGCAGCGTGGATAGGGCGAGGACTACTCAATGCGCTATACGCAGTTAAAGGTTTCGGCAACAGTGGCGCCTAAAGTAGCATAGCCGTGCCCAGGGGCGCAACCAGCTCTTCATTTCGGGAAGGGGTAATTTTCATGAAATTTCATCCGATGACGTCATCATGCTTATTCAACCGTGGTACAACTTTTTCGCAAACGATCACAGATAAAGTTCTCTTCGCAACATTTCCAAAAATGCGAAAATGAGGACTTTTATGTTTTAATCATGATGCTGACCGAATGATCAGGACAGAGTAAAAATTGGTAGCCTGATACAAACACCTGGTTCTAGTGCTTCCAACTCGGGTTTACTCGAACTCGAAACCCGTTTTTCTGGCTATTTTCTACTACCCGAAACCCGCTTTTCAACCAGCAAACCCGGATATTTTTTAAAAACCTGGAATTGCTGTTGGATTCAAATATTAGTATTTCTGATAACATTGAAGGTGAAGAGTGGCACGTGCAACGGCCAAATCAGCAGGTTTGAACCTTCAACTGCGACCTGGAAGCGCGAGTGTGCGGGTTTTGCTGACTGACTGCCGTATGTTCGTTGTTGGTTTGTTTATAACTTCGTTCAGTTGACCTATTTAGACGGAATGTGACTTCATTTTGCCCGTAATAGGTGTCTTTGCGAAGCTTAGTCTTTTCGCTAACCTAATTAAATAACTCTGTGTGAGGTAGTTCTTCGAAGCTACACCGTAGTTACTAGTTATTTCATTTACAAGCTGTTATGTGCTAGTTCACATACAAGCTGTGATTGTTTGCAGAATCGATTCATTCCTTTTTAGTTTGCAATAACTTTCTACAAAATATTTGGCTTTCTTTCAAAAACGGCGTTAACTGTTAGATTCTTAATCGTACGCATTCAGTTTAAGTTAGTAATCAAAGAAACCCAGAAACTTTAGCCATGTCATACAATAAGGCTCAACAAACACCAAAGTGCAATTTGTGCTCCGTTATACAAAAGGAGGTGCTTCAAGCACTGAAAATTTAACCAACCATTTGAAATCAAAGCACAAAATCCAAGTATTCCTTGAGAGTGAAGACCACAACACTACCCCAGCACAAGAAGAGATCCGATCACAAATTGTGATAAAGGAAATGATTCTTTTTGAGGCTACAAGGAAGAGGTCCAATAACCTTGCAAAACTGTACATTGCCTTACTTACAAACAAACCCACATCAGTGGAACCCGGGAGGGCTTCTTCAGCCACAGACTATTTGTCACAAAACTCAGAAACTCACTGAATGACGAGCGTATACTTTGATTGTCATGCGTCAGTATTACAAATGTCATTAAAATACTGTCCTTAACTCAATTAATAATTCGCTAATAAACAGCGCAGTGACCAACAGTAATACTATCTGGATCAGGGGTCTCAAACACGCGACCCGCAAGGGCATTTTGTGTGGTCCGCGATGTGTTTGGGAAATTTCATACAAACAACACCTAAGTTATTTAGTTTATTCACTGGTGTGTAAAAGTGCTTGCACAAAGAGTGAACAAGCTCCTTTTAAACGAACGTTGAGACTTTTAATCGAACGTAGAGACGGCTAGAAATGATTTGCCTGTAACTCACGATACCTTTCGCAGGAAATAAGATGTAAAAGCTGTTTTTGTAAGGATGAGGTGCCATCATTTTTGCGTCATAACATAATAATGAGGCCCTTGGGTTACTTTGTAGGTCCTACTTTGGCCCACAGAGCAATTTCAGTTTGAGAGCCCTGATCAAAATGATGTTGAGCTTTTACCCTCAAAATCGCATTCATTTCAAAACCTGAAAAATCGGGTTTTCCCATTTTTCCTCAGCTACCCGAAACCTGGGTTTTCAAATTTTGTCCGCACTCAACTAATACAGTCGTAGCTTCAGTGTTGCAGATGTTTAGGCTACTAGTAAACCTGCCCAACTTTTCGTCTTGTTTCAGCAAATTCGTTCTGGCCCTATTTTAGCATGTATTTGAATTTCTATCACAAATGAAGATCCCAAACTTGAAGGATAGCCTATGTCAAAGGTGAGGAGATTTTTGAATGCTTCCATTTCGAGAAAAATGGATAAGGTGTCTTTTGTCTTGTGTCTTTGGCGCATAACGGATCAGGTGTGTTTGGGACAAACAGGTCTTTTCTGATATCAACGAGTTGTGTGAAAGTTTTTAGAAGCGAGTTGAAGGGGGTTTTCATGATTTGCACTGGTTGCAAAAGTTAGGGTCTGGAAAAGCGTCATTCGGAACCAAAGTGGTGTAATAGGTAGGTGCGTTAAACACTTGACTAGCACTCGTATTACACTTTACTAAACCCTTTTTCCCAAGCCTTGGTACTGGTAACAACCCAGGAAGACACTAAAACGTGAAACAGTCCTCGCGCTAAATTTAGCTAAAAACTATCGGGTTTCGAACCGAAAATGCAACTAAACAACGTTTTTTAAAGAAATGAACTAAGTTAATGTGGTGATCCGTTTTGGCCTCAGCAAAAATAATCAAAAGGTCGTAGCAGATCAAGCGGTTTGACGTGACCACAAACTCTTTTAATAACAACCAGCATATCAAGATTTTTCTTATCACTTTAAAAGTTTCAGCAGTTTGCACGGTTCAACAGTACCCTAATATTATAAGGTTTCATGAGGCCAAACGGAGGCCTGTCTCAGAGAAAAGTTCTACACTAACAAAAGGATAAAAAATGCCTTAGAAATTCCAATATTTTAAACTATCTCCAACATTTTGACAATTCCAGCATATTTTTGGTTAAAATACCAATCATTTACGAACTTTTCGATCAGATGGCCTATCTCAAGACAAATCTTGTAAGGAGATAATTAACCAGTAGTGCAAAGAAACGTTCAAGTAAGACTTTTCTTTAAAATGATTAGAATATAAAATTTCAAAATTTCATCTTTATTCTTTGAAAGTTTCTGCAAAAATGTCAACATCGCTATGCAATGTTTTGATAATTTCGGGGGGGGGGCAAATGCCCCCCTTGGTTGCGCGCCTGGCCGTGCCCCAGATAGGTATGTGTGCATCGGCGTCTAGGGCATGTACCTGATAGCAAGATGTATCAGCAGGCATAAAACTTGCTTTGCAGAATATTCCTATCAAAGTCGTTCATTTTAATATTTACACTAAATTTTCCTCTGACTGATCCTCAAAAACTGACTTTTAAACCCGGCATTAAATTTATGACTCTCTTGTCATAAGCGAAATACGCACTATTTCAAATAAACCAAAAAAAAGATTCAGACAAAGAGACAATAAACAATGTGATTCTCATACAAATCCCTACACAGTCTACGACAGAATTTCATATCAACATCAATTCAGTGTATCTTAATCCTTCGATTATCATGTCGATTGTCAAATTCATAAACTATATTATCTAAATCTATTTTTTCAGATCGAACCCCTTCAATTGAAAATAGATCAATGTTACTCAATCTTTCACTGGTCATGGAATTTCTTAAAATTATTTTCACTAGTTTCATTTTTGAAAAACTTCTCTCGCATGAAGCGCTGATGACGGCAAGAGATACAACAACTAGTAACAACTTGTATAAACAATCAAACGCAGCTTTGCAAGGAGCTATGAACGAAATAAATAATTCGAGTGGTGTGGGCAGCTGCGACTTCTTCTGAAGCAAATTCTTTGCCAAAGATACTCCACGTTTTAAATCATTTTCACTAATTGAATATGCATTTACGAATTATTTCAAGTGTTCTTCTGATAGAAAAATTCAACTTCGGGGCAAAGAGCTGAAACACCGGAAAGAATTGCTCCCGAATCAATACAGAAAATCATTACAAAGTTCTATGAGGCTGCAGGAGATGTGTGGGTAGACTTAAAACTGAAGTGACGAACCATGCAGTTACGTAGTCGTACGATGCTTCGAAGTCGTATACACACGGCAGCAGAACACACGACTGCAGTCAGGATAAATTCGGATAAATTAACTGACACCAATTCTTAATGGTTTCACAAAAATTTTGCTACTGGGACAAGCAACAATCTGCTGACAGTAATATAATCCAGTTCCACCTCACACTGAAATGCACGGAAGATCATTCTGCCCATTTCTGAGACTGGTTTTTAGTTTCTAAATGAAATTTTCAACACCACGACCGCGGTCTGACA
>Ga0210059_1012674_pt1 | contig 12695 bp, 8 predicted proteins | sample Ectturendosymbi2_FD_188042 | JGI IMG/M metagenome (GOLD analysis project Ga0210059, IMG submission 188042) | Ecteinascidia turbinata endosymbiont from Florida, USA - Sample 2 (SPAdes) (version 2) | ecosystem: Host-associated > Tunicates > Ascidians > Unclassified | place: Key West, Florida...
CACGTTTTTTTACCATATCATTAAAAATACATTTTCAAACTGTCATCAAACCTCAAAGCAAATTGCTATGGGTGCCGTAAATTATTATTCTTTTCTGTAGGGTGCCGCAAGCCTAAAAGGTTGGGAAACACTGCTCTAGGGCTTTTCTTACTGATAAAAACGCAGAAGCTTGACACCATATACATAAGGTATGAAGACAAGATTTTACACTACAGCAAAACCTTAATTGAGTCTGGAAATCCATCAATAGTGCCGTTGTAAGTTGCCTGACGTCTTTCCCGAGGCTCATCTTTTCGTAGTTTGAACAGACGGTACACCACGGAAACAAACCTGGCATCGCCTTGTTTTAACAAAAAAAGAAGATGCATTACAAAAATTTCACTCACGAAATAATTTCCACCCGAAACATGTCTGCATTTCACACATATTCAGCGTATGCACTTCACTCTACCCCGATAATAAATTCAACATATTTCTAGGTGCGTTTACCAAAATTTCCCGACTGCTGAAAAATTGCACAAAATCAGGCAAAAGCTGGTAGGCTAAAAGTAAAAAAAAAACGAACAAAAAAAGGTGAAAAGTGGGAAAACGTCTGTTACAGCTTTGCAATTTGTTTCAAAAGTACTCTTCTGAAGTTTGGTCAAAATTAGGTGAAGGTGTGAGGAAGACCTTTTCCATTGTTTTACATTTGGGTGGCGGAAACTGGCTGCTGGCCCAAGCGTGTCCGTGGCGAGTGAGGTAACTTGAACACTTGTACTTTACAAGAGCTAAACCAGATCAGTCAGTTCGGTCAACCTTATGACCGATTAGCATATTGTGCCACTTAGCCCTGTTGTGGGGTTAGCTTATATGTAGGCTCAGGTATTTCGGATGTGGATTGCTGCAGTTGTAAATTGAATTTAGATTGATTGAATTCAGAGTGTGGTTTTGCTTCGTTCATTGTGTGATTTTGTTTCTTTATTGCAACGCCTTTATCTTTATTTCCAATTTTTTGTTTTTCACAATGGTGTTTCACTAGCATTTTGTTGTTGTACTCTCTGTGCGATCGGGGTACTAAATGAATTGAACAGAATAATGTGCCACTGAACCATTGCCGCTCCGAAATTACCTGTTTCATTCGTTCAGACATTTCAATAAAAATAAGTTGAAAAAGGTTGACAACACCGATGCAATAATTGCAAAACATATAATTGAGTACAAATTCTTTGCCCCTAAAAAAATGAGCTTCTTACAACCATTGTTGTAGTTTTGCTTAATTTTAAAACAAGAAAAAATTGTTTGTCAAAAAGTGGTCAAAGGAGAGTAAATTCAGTCTTCAAAAAGATGCACCTTCTTCAGTGTAATGACATACGTTTAGCTCAGTGGTTCTCAACGTTTTGTTTCATATTTATGCCAAACAAACCTCAGATACTTTTGTTTCCTCCCCACCATAAATCGCAAAAAAAGATCAGCGCCGAAGCGAGCATTACACAAAGTTGAGTTTTATTTCAAAGTCACAAGTTTATCAAACAAATCAACCATAAAAGTCTTTTAAGTGAGCTTTTGCGTTTTGCAGAGCTATACATCTGTATGTTTAAGGTACTGGTTTCGGAATATTAAGCAAAAAAGTGTCTACTATGTAAAGCTCAAGATTTGGACATAGTGTCAGTTAAAAGTAAGTAAAGTATTCCATCTATTAACCTGAAAAGCAATGTCATTCCAACAAGATGATGCTAATCTTTTGAAAGTTATCTAACTGACCCAAACTAATTAGCAACGCTTTACTGAGACACTGCGGTGCCTATAATGCAAATCTTTAACACAGCACATCAAAAAGTCCACCTTCACCATCCCTCTACAATCTCAGAACTGTTACGTAACAATTGTTAATGCCTGTAATTATAAATAAAGCTAGCAAGTTTGGAAAACTTAAAAATTTAGTCAAGCGCAAAGACCACAGTATTAATGCACTACATGCTAGTAGCTAGCATGCATGCTAGAAAAAACATTAGGACTGCTAGAAAGCAGTTCTTGGAAGCAGAACAATAAATACTTAGTATAATTGTTTTCCTTCCCAACTCCCCCATTGGGGCAAACTTCTTCCCAATATTTAAACCCCCTATGATGAGCCAAGTAACTCTCATTTGAGGACCACTGCTCTACAGTAGCTCGATTCCAAGATGGTACTTTTTTTCAACTTTTACGTTTTAATAAGTAGGGTCAGAGTTGTTCATGCACTGGGAACTTTCACTATGACTTGTGTTGTTCCTAATTTTAACGTGTTGAAATCTTTTTTGTTCGGCTTGACTACGTTTAAAGTGAAAAGAGCTATTTTTCGAATAATCGATTTTGCCCCAGCGACTCATAATCCTTGATTTAAATCAACTTCAAATTTAAGCAAACCGAACGCGAGGTTGATGGAAATGTGACGTATCAAAGTTGAGCAATGCGAATCACGCAGCTCATGTTTAAGTTATTGTAGGTTTTACTTGAATCGTCTTTAGCATTATTTGTCACCTACATAAATCGATGGGTGTTTGCTTCAGCCGATTTTTACTCTGACCAGGAGTTCCAAGACCTTTGACGTGACTCGAGGCTTTAAAGTCCACAGTCGTTCCCAAATGCTAATTTTGGGCATTATAGAGTGTTGTATACACAATCAAATTATTTTCAAACTTGATTAGTTACAAGTCCAATACGTTTTATTGTTGGAGCAACAAGCTCTGTATTCTGAGAGTGTGCCATAGATCACACTTCAGCACACGTGTTCCTTCCAAACAAGTTTGCTTTCACAACGCAAACGTTTTTAAACGTAGCAACTTTTGGATGTAACACGGATCCAGATTTTGATAGTATGAAGTGCACTGTGATATATGGGGGAACATCACTAGAAATCTTGGAATTGAAGTAAAACGGAAATTGTGAAGAAACGCAGTTTTCTCGTTTAGATTCAAATGTTCTACAATTAGTTTATGAAACAAGTTTGGGACATGTTGCCTTGCAACGTTGTATATTCCGTTTCTACATTTGAGTAAAAATACTTTTGGAATAAAGATGCATGCACACGAAATCAAGCGCTTGTGGCACTGACCAAGAATCTTTTTCATTTCAGGCTTTTCTATTTGGATTTTAGTGCAGGAAAACAACCGCGGAGTTTCAAATCCAATTTCTTCTGCCAATTCGAACAAAATCTTCCAGTAGAGCGCGCCACTCACACATTCACCTCAACAACAAAATCGCATAAGTTAATCTGCCGTTCAAAGTAGTGAAAAAATCATATACTATGTATAACTGAAAATAAAACAGTACAACGGTGACAAATGTATTTAATCGCAGTCATCTCGCTTTAGGAAAAAGCATTGAGTTAATCGGATTGATTAATTCAATTGACACGGCAAACAAAATTTAATACAGTTAACTGGCCAAATGTACAAATAAGACGTAAATGCATTTTTTTGTATTTTGGATCCAACGTAGGCTTGACATAAATATTGTGGTTGAATAAAACCTGAACAACCTTTATATAATTTCTACATAGTATCTACGTAGTATCAACTAGAAGGAGCATCATTTTGAAACAAAAGCTAATTATACTGCTATACACTGCATGAGATAAATAGATGTATTTGGAGATTCCTTGGCAGTACGTAATCAAAACAACCATTTAAGACTCTCTTCAAATGCGCAAACGTTAAAATACCAACCCCAAAGAACTTTATTGTTTTTCAGCTCTTCACTGAGTTCTCTGTCCGCATAGACATCGCTGAAGTAGAGTTCTCCACCGGTTTTCAGCACTCGATAAGCTTCCGCGAAGACGGCTCGTTTGTCCTTGCACAAGTTGATCACGCAGTTTGATCTGAGTTAAACAAAACCGATGAATATCACAAATCCAAAATGTTTATCTTGGTTGCGACATTCTCTAACAGCGGTAGCTGATTCGCCTCGAGGTGTTAAAAACATGCAGATCATCAGTACTTTCTGTTGCAAAACTAACATTTCGTAATTTCTTGTATGTGTTAGTTTCATCCAAGTAGGCCTACACCAATTTGAATCAAGTGTCAGTTCTATCACTTTTAAGATTTGTGTTAAGTAACATACAAGCTCTTTAACCATTTGATCTGTTTTATGTCAAGTTGGAAGTAGCACTTGTTATTGATTCTTACACAATAATGTCGATGGATTCTTCTTGTATATGCAGGTCCCGTAACTTCTCAATATTGCCTTTAAGGAACTTCACGTTAGACTTATCGTATTTGAATATCTCTCGATGATATTCGACGTATTTATTCGCCACTTCCAACTGAAAAAAAGTTTGTTAACCTTAGGTCAGGGGTGGGCAATTAATTTTGCTCGGGGGACACTTAACACGTTTAGCGGAGAGGCGTACCTTCTAATTTGATCGTGAAGTAAACAAAAAACAAACAATAACGGTACACAAAAAGTTTTCACGGAATCCTAACTGTTCTTGTGCAAATACACTTTATCCAGCGCAAGCAATTCAATGTGACACATGTCACCTCACACACTTTTCAAAATGTTTCAGATTTTTCCTGAATGCTTCCGCGGGCCACTAAAAACACTTTGGCGGGCCAAATGTGGCCCGCGGGCCGCTAATTTCCCACCTCTACCTTAGTTGATTAAAAAGTTTTTAACTCTGAATCTGCTGTCGCTTGTTTCTGTTAATTTTTAACTGTTAATCTGGTGTCGCTTGTTTTCAGGTTACAGATTTCCACACAAGTGAAATAATTGATAGCTTTGATTAAATACCACATTAAAAGATCTCAGGCATCAGAAAAGCTGAATCCCAAACATGCAGTTGTCTTTTAAGAAAATAAAGGAAACCTCAAACAGAAAAAAATCGCTATCTAATGCCATCAAACAACAGCAAAATGTAACTCAGGCTACAACTAATCACTTTTGCAAATTATTTGTCCATGAGGTACTGAGAGTGTATTACCAACCTTTTTTGGCTAGCGCCCCCTTTTCTGACAAACAAATTTCTATCGCCCCTACCATGCCTAGCACTCATGTCACCACAATTTTTTCGTATTGCATATTTGGTATGTTTGAAAATGATTAAAACATGAATGAGCGCAAAGATGCATTTCACTATAAAACTTAATTTAGTAAATTAACTCATTTAGCAGTCGGAAACTGTTAGAGTTAATGGTTTGGAAACTGTTAGAGTTCATGAAGGGCTCGATTTCGTTTGAACAGCATTAAACTTGTTCAAGAAGGTGATGATTGCTGATTTGGCTTTAATGAGGTTAACACCATTGCCCTGCAATTGCAAATTAGCTTCATTGAACTTCGTGAAGATATCTGTGGACTGTGACAGCCAAGATACTGTATCTATGACACCCTTTGGCAGTCACCTTCTGTGTGCAGCAACAGATGTACAAACTCTCCTTATCATTATCCGAGTGCACCACATTGCCTAAACTTAGCAGAACACTTCTGAACCCTTTGGTGTCCTTTGATCGATCAATCCATTAATACTCTGCCACATTTTTAGTAAATTGTGAGTCGGAGCAGTGCAGGATTGAATTTAATCTGCATATTTAAAGTTTCATTTTTGAACTTAGCTGTAACACTTGCAGTCATCCACTGGCTCTACCATCTCTCTCTCCCTGGATTTCCTTGGCACTGCTCAAGTTAAAGTGCGTTCCGAAACACACTTCTGTTTTCCAGAATCTTTTCGATTCCCTTTAGATAACTTATTCTTGCTGGCACCTAACACTACCTGTAAAAAAATATAAATTACCTTTCTACTTTCGAATTGAACTCGTACAAGGTTATGATTATGTTTGTGATTATTAAACCACTCCATCCAAAATTAGTTCACGCTTTTGGTTACAGGCTGAGTCTAAGTGTAAGCGTGCATTCTCAAACCTGACCGGTGATAGTCACTGTAACGAAACGGGCATTGTTAAGAAGCAGTTTACCCGTGCCAAAGAAGTACAGCTGAAGAAAATTCCAATCATAATCATTTAATTATAGAGGAGAACAGTTTTACTGTGCAGCTTAACTTTAGTAAAGGAAACTCGCAGTTCATCAATTTATCTCCTAGCATTTCACCTCTGTTTTGTTTCCAAAACGCTAAGTTTTTGTTTACAAATTACATGCATACATATTTGTTGATCATATTGTTTTTTTATGACATTTGGTCACTCAAAGTTAGTAAGACAACAGAAATGTAATTATTAACTGGGTCTCCTACCGCTCTCCAACCGCCCATTTTTGCTTCACCGCCCCCAATCGCCCATTTCTGCTTCACCGCCCCCAGGGGGGCGGTACCGCCTACTTTGGGAACCACTGTGTTATACTATTGGTTTACGAGTTGGTTTTGAACACTATAGCTTAAACGTTAGGTGAACGCATACATGATAAGCAAGACCAAGCAGACAATACATTTTGTCGTTGCACATCTTGCATTCATTTTAGTATGCAGGTGGTGTGAAAATGCAGGCTGACTTTACTGAAGGTTTCTTTGATAGCTAACTTGAGTAAATGTTTTATTTGTGGACAAAGTTGAATATAACTGCGTGCGGAATAACACTTGACGGTACGGTTGTCATCATACCGCATGCCCAGACGTTGCAAAATCAGTCACTAACACAGTAAGCATTACGTAAGGCAAAGCACGTTCAACGTCATGACTGCCAAAAAAAAGCCCAGGCGGAGTATAAGTTCACTGTTTAAAAATGGCGCACGCAATCAATACTGATTTGAAAATTAAGCTTACCGTAGGAACTGAAATGATTATGTATGTGTGAAGGCAAGAAGGTCTTCAACAAAAAACTTATCCGAACACACGGTTGTTTTGTTTCAGTTCACCAAAAGGTGCAGCCGCTACCTCTTTTCTAAGCAATTACCCACCGCAGCGCCACACCGTATCAGCAGCAAGCTGTATCGGTAGCTACCCTGTTTCCTAATTAAAATTTGCCCGTTCTGGATATTACGCAAGGCACTGTCAGGTTTACGTCAGGTTTTTAAAAGATACATCGTTTGAAATTTCTAAACTTAACTTACTCCATGAAATGAAATTTCTGTAGGATTTTTTGGCATACCTATTTTTCAGGAAAGCATTTTAAAGATCCGTATAGGAATAGTTTACTGCATTGATGATGGTAGCAGTGTTTCCCGAAATTTCTACAATATGTTTGTCTTGATTTACTTTGCCTGTTAGTTTTGTTATTTGGCTGTTCAAAGCTTTTGTTTTTCGTGTACATATAGGAAGTGTACAGGGTAGTCAATACAGAGGAACTACAACTGTATAGCACTCCTTGTGACGTACTTTCTTTACGAAATTCTTCAACATATCAACGCTTTTCAAAGACACTTTAATCACATAAAATTAACTTATCTGGAACACAAGCTTCATTGCAAGAAGTAAGATTTGAATTTTTGTAAAGATAATCAATCAGTTCGCACCTGCTCATCAGTCATGTCAACGCCAGTCACAAACCCATCTTGTCCGACCAGTTTTGAAAGAGCGAAGCAATCCTGACCACTTCCACTTCCAAGGTCGAGTATCTTCATTCCCCCCAAGCAGGGGGGCACCACGAGACCACAACCGTAGTACTTCATCACAACTTCATCGTGTACCAAACTAATAGCCTCGCGAACATATTTAGGCATCCACTGAGCTGGGGTCGTGCATGCAGGTGTTTGCAAATCTTCCTTTGAAGTCAAAGTTTCTCCTATAATAGTAATTAAATCAAACAGCGTGCTTATTGTTCATGTATTGATTCTCAAAAATACCAGTTGTCGTCGTCATTGCGTTTGAGTCGGTGTTTTAACATACCACTGAGCCAAGTTCGACTTCGAGGCATGCATTGAACGGCCAGTTTGGGGTTCCATGATCAGTACAGTTGGCTGTAGATGTTTTTTAGATATCATCTTCGAGATATAGGCGTTTAGTAAAATGTTAAAATTGCACTTGAAATCATACGATGCATCAGGAATGTAGCTTTTGCAAATAACGTTTCGTCTGAGTAGACTAAAGTGATTTCGGTTTATTATAAAAGTCACGCACGCAGCATATTTATCCTCCTAATTTTACATTTTTTGAGTTGTGATAAAATTCCTACTTTTGCGCTTAAGTGGTTGTTTACTTGGCACTCCGCGGTTGGTGCCGTGCTTACCTTGCTCATCTTGCATTATTCGTGTGGCCTTGAATGCGTGCTGATGTACTCATGATACTGTTTTGTTCTGCTTTTCAGAATGCATAATGTTTCTTCGTTTAATAAAACCAAACAGTGATTGCTGATGATTGCGTTCAGCACAATTTATTAAACTAAAAACAAAGAGTCCTATCCTGGTGGACACGTGCTTGAAACCATAAGTAGGCTATTTGATACTGCTGCAAATGCTGTGGACAGTTCCAGGAAATGGAAGAATTTGATACGTATTTTCGTCTCACATACTTACAGAATCACCAAAGCAATAGCTGCAGATCAGTTGGCTATACTAGACAATCTGATTGATACATCGGTATAAACGTATATTAGCGAGTACACGACGTACGACGATGCCATACACAAGTTGGATGACGCCTATATCAAATACCTAAATGAAGTGTATGCTCGGTACCAACTGAGCAAGTGTAGGCAAAATCTCGGCGAGTCATTGCAAGAATTTCTTCAAAGACTAAGGGCACTTAGTACCGATTGTAATTTTAGGGATGTTACCGATGCACAGCACCAAGAGGGAGCATTTTGAGATAAAGTTGTAGCTGGCATGCAATCCTTGTGTATTCGTCAAAGGCTGTGGGAAGGAAATGACTTACAGTTAACTCGTGTTTATGATAGAGCAAGTATGTTAGATTATGCCCAGTGCAATGCTTGTGCATACATCTCAGGTAACGTTTCATACGTGGCACCAGTTAGGCCTTCTGGCAGTGAAGAGGTAAAGTCGAAACCACGTTCGCGAAGCGGTACATGTTTGTATTGTGGATACAGTTATCACTATCGCCGTGACTGTCTTGCTACAGACAAGACTTGCTACGTGGTGAAAAGGGACATTTTCATGAACTTGTCGGGCTAAACAGCGATCAAAGTTGACCATGATCTCTGTTTGTGAAGACGAAGACTTGGCAATGTTATCACTAAAAGGCAAGCCTGGGTCTTACGTAAATGTTTCCATAGATATGTGTAAACGGAGTTCAAGGAACTGCTCTTATTGATACTGGAGCTCCATGCAACCACATCAGTGTTGATTAATGCCGCTGTGCCAAACTGAAAACGTGTGAAAATAACGAATGCGTTGATTTGGCTGTAAAAGGGTCAAAGGTAGAGTCACACGGATCGTGTTGTGTGACTGCAGGAACGGTCAATCGTCGATATCATGACGCTACGCTTTCTATACTGGACGGATTATTATGGGACTTGGGCGGTGGTTCATGGAACCACATAAAAACGAGGGACTTTTATCACACTTAAAGCACCGTTAATAATTTTCGATTTTTAAGGATGCCAATTCTCAATATTTGCCGAAAAAAATTTTCGATTCTAGATTTCACGCATTCCTTCAGTGACATTTTTACATTTTACTTCAATGCTTCAATATCCAGGCTTGTCCATGGGAATGTCATTCCTATGGGAATCCCATGGGAAACGTCCCATGTGATGGGATGATATGGGACAGGCATAAATTGCTATGGGATGGGAATGGGACAGATAAATATGTCCCATGGACAACCCTGTCAATGTCCCATTGATATCGTGTACCGGAGTCGAAACTCTGGCAATGATTGTTTTCATGATTGGAGTCACCGTTTTTTTTGTTGCCACTAGTATTCTTGACGTCAGTCAGTTTGTTAAGACGTTATGATTTATGAGCTTGTGTTACGAAAATTTTGATTGCAGTCTTGAGTTTGTTTTTTCTCTGCTGTTACTTCAGCCTTTCAACTTTTCACCCGTAAGCTTTGCTTGCAATTTTCAGCACTGAGGATGCATAATTTTACGTGAAATCGATTTCCTATTAAAAATTTGCTGATCGATTCCTTGCTTACACCCATCGTGGAAAGTACATACTTGATTGGAGATTGGTTTGGGTTGTCACTTCAAGCACAGAGCTGCTTCTCTCACTATAATTCTGTGGTACTTATCGGTTTTTATATCAATGTAATCCCGTTAGAAACAAAATAACGAAATTTCAGTCTAGTCCAGACGGTTGCAAAGCGCTGTTGCTTCGCTTCAAGAAACTTGTTACATGTCACAACTCGAGAGCGATGATGTTCTTTTTTAACCTTACGCCATCGTATATAAGAGGAAGTATTCCATTTCACCAGGTTTAAATAAGCCAATTGAGTAAACTAACTGGCAAACCTCTGGAACAATGACGCATTGAAAAGCTTTAGATGTTTTTTAGAAATTCTTGCAAAACAGAAAGCCATCTTTAAGCTGACTTTTTTTTACAAATTGAGAGCGATAGGACATTCGGACAATGATCGGTTGATGTGAATAGTAACTTGTCTGAGAGGGCTCAAGCTGTTTGCGTAACCGTCATAAAAGCCTCAATGTCCTTCACGAAAAATCGACGCTAGTGACAAAAAGGCAGTTTTCAATTCGAACGCAAGCACGTAGAAACTTTATATCGTGAGTTGTTTTTTGCGAACATGTCCAGATTCCCAAAATATTTGAATACATTTTATCGGTAATCTAAATTTTTAAATTGGCGGACGGTAGTGACGCAAAAGAAACCAAATATCGCCAACACTGGTCCATTTGAAGAAGCGCGATAGCACAATGCTTATAGCCTCTCTTTTTCATATTTACCCAATGCTAAACGTCGTGTAAAACTCTATAGCAGTCGATAAAATGGAAAGCCTTTCCTGCACCAATGTGTTCGTTAGCAACGTCTTTTGGTGTTGGTCGTGTTCCAAAAAAGTTGCTAAACGCTGTCCTTCTTGACGCTCAAGATGGCAGACGCGCAATGGGCTCGATTATTCTTGCATTTGATGTATGACTGCATAAGTCGGTGCTTCTCAACCTGTGGGCTGTAGCGCAGTTTTTGAGCGGCTCACTGACTAGGACAAAAATGTGTTAAAATACTGTTATCCAAATATTTAACCACTACAGCGTGGAAACACACTGCCTGTGTTCAGCAAAAAGATTCTCACTGAATTGCAAGCAGAAAAAAAATTAGCCACTTTCGAAAAATGAGTGTTTGTTTATGCATATGATGTATATAATAAAAGCACAGCCTGTTCTATCAAGGTAGTGGTCCACTCAACTTCTGCCAAAATTTATCAAGGCCATGTATGTGAAAAGGTTGAAAAACACTGGCTTAAGTTATACTGCAAAACAACGGGTTGCGCCTGTGTCTTCAGTATCCTAAAAGTGATAAGAAATCTCTTCTTGTAAGAGATCTTATCAGACTATTCCTCGCGACCATGGCGCTGTAGCGTGTTACTGGGCAACAGCATAATCAAATGTACTGTCTACTAGCTTGGTACGACAACGAAAAAATTGAACAGCTTTTAACGACTCTAAAAAAGCAACGTTTTTACATTCATGCCGTCTTACCATAGTATTGCTTTACATTGTCCTCCACAGAATTGGATTTCGATTTACAGCAAGACATTAAAATACGAAACGAGAATCGCCACTGTACATAAGCAAGTTTTAACTAAAAGTTTTCTGCAAATAAAATCCCTTTAATAAAAACGAAATACCGTCTATACCTAGTAGGCGAAACACACACTCTGTAAAAGATCTTAGTGTCTGATTCTTAGCAGGGAAAGGATTCCTTTCGCTAGGTAGTAGCCCCCTAAGTTTGAGCAATACTCTGCATGCACGTTTGGTGAGCATTTGCGAGCTCTGTCAAGGTCATCAGAAAGCACGCATGAGTGAGATCTAAGCTGCGCTAGCTAGCACGTAGTTCACAGAATGACGCTAACAGCGCTCGACATGGATGAATTGCTCACGGAAAGTTTACAAGTACCGAGATGGGTTGACGTCAATGCAAACATAGGGTCAGCGTAGAAGTGGACGAGCCAGGTGAAGCATAGCATCAAATCAGACGATTACGCCCAGTTCGGTAAAGGTTGACAATATAGAGTATAAATCGAGCTTGTAATCCAGTGCTCTTACAACAACGAGGCTGACTTCTGTTTGGGGTAATCGCCAACAGCATCAATACATCTTTTTCTTGCGTATACACTGGACATGAGCACACGTTGATCAGAACTGTGATTTATCAATGTATTCTGAAAGAGCACATAGGATTGTCTGCCTAATAGGTGTGAAACGGACGTTTAAGTTTGTTGCAGTCATGCAGGATGTGATGTGCAGTCTGCAACTCTGCACCTTGTCACATTCACACACATTGTTTTTATGACGCAAATCGGCCAACACCAGCCCTCAGGCGGTTAAGCTGAACGAAAGCATTTCTGGGAAGGTCGCAGCCCGGTGAACCGAATGAAATACATCTGATTGCTAGTTTTGGCACATCGGAGATGGAGTCAATCAACATTGGTTCCTCAAAAATCTACACTTTGAACGAAATGAAAATTGTCAAACTGTTTTCGTTTTACTCTAAGGGGTCGTCCATAAATGACGTCACACCCTAACGGGGGGAGGGGGTCACCAGATTTGTGACAAATTGTGACAAGGGGGAGGGGGGGAGTCAGTAGTTTTGTGATGTCACACGAGTCGTATTGATATGCATGCTACACGCAGTCATACCAGAAAGGAAAGGTGTGGAGGCCG
>Ga0210059_1012675_pt1 | contig 12695 bp, 15 predicted proteins | sample Ectturendosymbi2_FD_188042 | JGI IMG/M metagenome (GOLD analysis project Ga0210059, IMG submission 188042) | Ecteinascidia turbinata endosymbiont from Florida, USA - Sample 2 (SPAdes) (version 2) | ecosystem: Host-associated > Tunicates > Ascidians > Unclassified | place: Key West, Florida...
CATTTTTTGCACTTTTATAGCGCTGTTTTCAGTTAAGTGCTGCTCCGGCAGACAAGTCAACAAGAGACAGGCGACATGCTGCCCACAGTCGGAAAGTTGGTGCTTGAACAAAATGTCCAAGGTATTTGGCGGGCCGGATGCGGCCCGTAGTTTGGTCACCCTTGCCATACAACTCTATGACCTGATGAAGCCCAGCCTTATTTTCGGCTTTCGCTGGGGACTGCTGAGCGAGTCAGATAAATATATGCTGGCACCAATAGGCACACATCATTTGCTCTACGAAGTATATCGGAAGTGGGAAGATCACAAAAGAAGTTGCGACTTGCATCTGGCTATAACTTGCAGCCGGGAAAACCACAGGGTCTTTCCAGCAAGAAGTGTGAAAACCTTTGCCATTCACAAATACTACAGTGCAGGGGGTGACCAACCTTTCTGGAACTAAGAACTACTTCTTGCATACCGATTAATGTGAAGGGTTGCTCGTCTGATACACATTTCCGAAATGAATAAATTATTTGGTTTATCTTTAATAATTATCACTGGGGAACACAATTTTTGTTGCATTCATATCGACACTTCTTTTTGCCTAATTTTGTGGTGCTGAATTCAAATATGCAGTTAGTTTTTTTCTAAAGCAACAGATTTTTTGCAATTGAGCCTTTTTATTTTTAGCCAATTTTGCACTGAAGTAAAATGACAGGGGTTATTTTCGTACTAGCCATTCGCGCCTAGGGCCGCATAAGGAATTGTGAGTATACCAGGCATCAATATTCAAGTCTCAAACATTTAATCAATATGCAAATAAGAGTATGTGAAATTCAATGTGTACTGTCCATACAGACAAAATACAAAATCAAATTTGACCCTTTTCAGGCAAAAATCTGCGCTTGTAGCTCCTTGTGAACTTCCTCGGGGCAATCTCGCTTGATGCTCCAGCAGTAATCTGCCATCCGGTTTCTGTACCATCTGCCTTGGTAGTGATGTTCCATAGTCATCATGAGGTCTTGATGAAACCGCTCACGTTCTTCATCACCAACAGCCCCGAGGTAAATGGGGAATTTATCAACGTGACTATGAAGGAAATGGAGCTTGATGCTCAAGTCTACACCCAAGGCTGCGATAAGCTAACAGCTTTGTAGTGATCAGAACGTGGTAGTTATCTGCCTTCACGTTACCAAGAAAGGTTCGCGCAACTGCTACAGAAGATAGCCATGCCTCTTTCTCCTTGCCATTCATCTTGTTGACAAATTCCTCATCACGTGCAAGGCTGCGAATCTGAGGTTTGTCGAAGACACCAGCCTTGATTTTGTCAAACGACAATTCAGGATAAGCAGAAGCTATATGCTGAAAATACTCACCATCCAGTGCCTTCACAAACTGCTTCATCAAGTCGAGTTTTATGTGGAGTGGGTGGGAAAAACTATCTTCTCTCGGCTTACTATGGGGTTGTGCACAATGTTTGGCATGCCTGCTTCCATAGTTTCACGGACAGGCCGCTCCTTCTGGGTCCAGTGTTTCTCTCGATCTCGGCTGTCCCACATGCAAAGATGACAGGGATACTTTGTGAAACCTCTCTGTTGGCCAAGGAGAAAGCTGGCCATTTTAAGGCCTACACAAAGGATCCAGTTGTGCTCATGGTATTTGAGTAAGTTGATGACCTCTTTTATGTCATCATACGTTTCTCTCAAATGCAAAGAGTGCCCAAGAGGAATTCCTCCATAAAGGTTGCCATTGTGTAAAAGAACACATTTGAGGCTCTGCTCAGAGCTATCCAGAAACAGTCTCCATTCAGTCGAGATGTACGAGTCAACACCTAACTGCCAGAGCAGAGCAGGAATATCGTGGCAGTAAACACACTGCTTCAGTTCTGAGAAAGACGTCACAAAAGGCTGGTCTCGCTTTCGGAAATACGCAACTTTTGCAGAGTCATCAAGTAGATGCTTTTCTTGCAGCCTGGAAGCTAGTATCTCTGCAGCTGTCTTGGAGAGTCCCAAATCACGAACTAAGTCATTCAGTTCCGTTTGGCTAAACGGCTTAGGGGCTGATTGGTGTCATCTGAAAAGGATTCAGATTCAGAAACTGTCTCGTTGGTTTTGCAACCCTCATGCTCTCCCCGACCATGACCACTGTCTTCACATGAGAAAAAAACTTTAAAAACTGGAAGTTCTTCACAATGTGGAACAGATCGAAAGGCTGAGGGAATGCTTGGACAGGAGATCTTATGCCGATATTTCTTGCCAACACTTGTCGTGCTGACCATGCAAAAATAACAGTCAATTGCGTGATCTCGGAGTTCCCGCCAAACCATGGGAACTCCAAAAGGCAGTCCCTTTCGTTTTCCTCTTGTCCAATCGCGAAGCATTTCCTCATAGTTATGACACACCACATGAGATGACCATTTCTGGTCTTGGTCACGAAGGGGAATTTGAAAATACGCTTTTCAGGAACGCTTCACAAACGAAGTGATATTACGTCTTTGACGAAGCAGTGTATAGCACCCACATACATACAGAAAGAATCAGGCTTATTTTTACATTCACGTCCATGAGAAGAAGCCATGTTTACACCTGATATAACAAAACGTTCTGTAAGCCAAACAACTCAAGAAAACATGTAGCCCAGCAATATAAAAGTAAATTAATATACAAGTGTAAAAAATATGGCAGATGGAAGACCGTAGTTGGTTGGCCTTTGCTAAAGAGTCTGGACCAGCTAACAACGTGTGCAGTGCTGTACACACTCCCGACTGCTAACTCAAGGATTTTGCTGCAATCGCACGCTTTTTGGTTGCTTAGTAACCTGGTAGTCATACATGACCGCACACAGTCAGTACTCTTTCCAGGTACTTCTATCCGTGTAGCTGCTGGGCCTTATAAACAGGCCGTATTGATGCTCTGATTCGACTTTTCTGATTGCACTTCCAGCACTTCTTGCTGTCACCGACTGCACATGCTTCACTGCAACGACATGTCTGGCCTTTGTTGGCATCAATTGCATCTTTCACTGCTTGTACTGGAGGTGCTGCAACTAGAAAATCTGCTAATTTGTAATGCGGACAAAAGTTAATTGAGCGTTTGCGACTGTCAGCTGGTGTGCTGCGCTGCTCGTGACTTCGTGGCCGAGGTTGGGTTAATTACGTGTAGCAATGCAAGTATACACCGATCCGTTTTTATGGGAATCGGGATTTTCACATTGCGCAAAACTAGAGTACGTAGACGAAAACCGACTTCAGATTTGGGCTCAGCGTCAAAAATCTATCAAGAATAATTTGAAAAATCTCATGCAACACGACATGACCAAAAATAGTTCCCCTGTGTTCTGTTATCATTAACAAAATCAGTGATAATCATCTATGTGAAGCAATTGGTCATGTTACTGCTATTTTTATAACAGGCCTGCGTGTGGCCCACGTGGTCCTGCAAGGGACCTGGTGCCCAGGGCCCCATGTTGGCGACCCCTGGTATAGGGTAAGAGAATTATCCGCAGCGAAAAATGAAAACAAGTCGATGCACAAAAAGAAAAGCCCTTACCTGGAAATCAACGCTGCTGGTGATTGTGTAGCTTTTCAGGGACCTGATAACGATTGCCTCAAACAAGCGAATGTAGTTCTGGATCGACGACTTGCTGCTCTTGGCAAACCTGGACGCTTGATTCAATCTCGATTCCATCTGAAAGAAATTTGATCCGATTCCGCGCTGGTATGAGCAATACTTGTCTATACTGCTACAAAGAGGGTAGTCTACATGCTGGGAGCAGCTTTAACGCATTTTTCAAAACTTTAAATCACGACCGAAGAACAATATGATTCTATTGCATCACAGAAGAAAAAACGTTGAAAGTCGGTGGGCAGTGGCAGAGCTTAATCAAACTGCGATGTATTATCCAGAGTTTGTGGTTTTAGAATGGCCCGCATCATTAAACAGGCAGCATTCTGTTTTCTTACTGTTAAAGGGGCGTTGTTTTGTCGTCTAGTAAATCTCCAAAAAAGGTGGCATATAGTTATCGGAAAGGAACAAACAATCTTAAAGTGAAGCACTGCAAAAAAACACGAAAAACGTACTCATTTTCGACCCCCGCAGGCTCCCCCTGCGTAAGCGAACACCCCCCCCCAACACTAAACAATCGCTCAAACCGCGCACATCCAACGAGGTTCACAGAGAAAATCAGCAAAGAAATATTTCTCTAGCACACCGCGCATCTGAGATAGTTCCAAACCTTCTTCTTGATGGCCCCGAACCAGCCATCAGCGTCCGCATTCTTTGCCTCCGACTGTAGCGAGTTATGGTACGAAGCGTTCGCGATCGCCATTGTCAGGTGATTGAGGGGGTGATGGAAGACCTGGAAGGGCGGTCAGTCACGTCACGCGCGGAACATTTTTGAAAACAAACAAGCGGCGCGAAACAAAGTCTCTTTGTTTACGTTCAAACGCTATCGCCGGAAGTGACGTTTCCTGTCGAAAATGAAACGCTTTATACATTCAGTATTATTACATCATATCCTCGATTTCGGAATACGTCGAAATATTCGACCTCACTCGACCTTTCGTAGACTGCTATGCTCTGTTCAACCGCATGGCTTGCCTCTGGACACCCGTCACCACACGCATGGCGTTGTCCCCTGTGCCAAGGGTGCTTTTCATGAGCAGTTGCCAAACGCAAGTTGTCTCAGCGGTAATTAAGTTTACGAAGCTCTAGGAAGGTCAGCCATTTGAAAATGCCAATAGTTCCGCTATTACTCATTGTGCCCAGCCACAGTTCGTGTGTGTTCCCGTACTTGTATTCAAGTGTCAACATTTCGCCAGAAGGTTTGTCTTGCGGCGTTCCACAGGACTGAAGATGTGTTTGAAAACGTGAAACCAGTTTCCCCGTGAAATGAATCGCGATGGATTTTCGTGGCGTCATTTTTGTGACTTACAATTATTATATCCTTTGACATCTTCACTGTTTCTTCTTCTCGCAGAATGAGCCTTGCTCAAAAATGGCGATCTTCTTGCTTTCAAACCAGTAGCACCAGTTCTCAACAAAACAGCGCTGGTTTTCTGACTACGGCCGATATATCCAGGTTTAACTTTCGATTCGCACCCAACGCCAGATTTTATGTCATTAAAATGCGAGCTTCTACGTATGGGAGAAAAACCAATGCAATGAAGAAGTTTTCCATCGCCCAGACAACTTTGCCACGTTCACTTTGCTTCGACCAACGAATTAGGGGGGAAAAGAACCCCCCTGTCCGGCTCTTTGTGACGCGTCTCGGCGAAACTCAACGCTTTCATTATACACCGGGGCCTGCCAGGGGTAAATCGCGACCCAACCCCATCGCCCCGACCCCCAGTGCAACCCACGTGACTATCAAAATGAGCATCAGCTGTTTTATTTTTCGCTGCGACATTTCGGTCATTTGTCTCACAGTTGTATTAAAACTCGCCGTGACAGTGTTCATTATCCTATATTTTCAGACATTCTGACCGAATTGACTTAATTTTTTCGGTAATTTCAAAAACATTCCGGTCTACGACGGAAAAAAACAAACGCACAGAACCGAGGCCGGTTGCATGACCGACGTGACGAGAGTGCAGGGGAAGTGTTCGAGCAACAACAGGATGCAATGCTGAACAGTTCGGTGAGAATTGCAGCAAGAAACCTATTCCTCTGTTATTCGAAGCAAAAGCATTCGCAGAACTTACTTGGTGGTAAAAACCAGAATTGGCGTCATTTCCGCTTCCGGCCTGATTCGGAGGTCTTGCGGTGGCCACGTCATCAGACGGCTCGCGCTGGCTGGCCAGATTTGTCCCGAACAGGGCCTTAAGTATTTGCTGGACGCATCTGATATAAACACACGGGTTGGCAGCAAAAACGCTAAACGTGGGAGGTAATGAATGATTCGCTGGCAGGGCGCAACCAGCTGAAATTATCGGAGGGGGGGTGGAAATAATGGTAACTTGTTGTGCCTGTTAAAAAGTTAATGGAGCTTTGAACATGTTTTTGAAAATTTCCGGGGGGCGCAATTACCCGTTTTCCCCCCTGGGTGCCGGACTGGTCAATGCTGAGCCAACGCTGCAGTTCATGTGAGTCGGGAAAGGAGCTGCTTCTGTTTAAGGTCCCGGAGGAAAATTGTTTCACGAGAGCATCACGAAATTTCATCAAAAAACACCACGAAAATTTCACCATCACGCAATTTCATCAACAAATGTGCAAGAAATTCTAAAAAAAGACGAGTCATTAAAAAAAGAAAACTAAATGGCCACGCCTTCAGACTAAATCAACCTCATTCGCTTAAAATCCGAAGCTCACCGAACAGTGGCGTTCGGATCCAATCCGAACGCGCTTTTCAGATATCCCAGAATCTCCTCTGTGTGGTGCGATACGTCCTGGAAAGTGGCGAGTTCGAGCAACTGGCTCAGAACGTCCAGGACGGTGCGGAGGAAAGTGCAGAATCGATCATTCGTGTCGAAGTCGAGGCTTCCCTGTGTCGGGGGGTAAACATGAATAAGATGTCAGTGGTTGAGAAAAAATATCAGTGGTTGAGAAGTTTCAAACAGAAAGCCAAAGCTCGATTTATCGCGCGACGCCCGCGAAGACGTCGACAATCGCTATCGGTTGGTTGACGTCACAATCGCAAGTTTCGCACCTTGTAGTTCTTGTACGCTCCGGTCAGCTGCTCGAAGAACTTCACCAGAGCTCGGTTCTGATGAAAAGAACCCAAGTTCTTCCGATTCGACTTTTCTTTGTCGCTGTCTGTTGCCTGGCAACGTAACACACAACCATGACAACAGACGATTTGCTTGAAAAGTTAGTGAAAAAGGTAACCGGGAGACTGTACTGCGAAGAGGGTTGTCATAGCAAAGGTTACGTCATCTGGAAATGACCTCAGGTGTTGTCATCCAGACATACAAAATGGCGCGAAGAGTTTTTCAATGGCGTGCACACAAAATTCCCGAATAAATCGGAACTAAAACATTTTAACACGATCAAGCAAAAAAAATTTTTACGTGTTCGGCGAAACGACCCACCTCTTTGTTGGGACCAGCCGACTTCGGCAGGGGGGAGTTGGGGAGTATCTTCCGACTCAGTGGGGGGGAGCTCTTAGCGGCGCCACTGACGTCCTTGGCCTGCTTGTCCTTGCGCTTTATGGGGCTGGGCAGTGATGGGTTATTGGGGAGGTTGGGCAAGGCGATCTGCACATACAGGAGCAGTGACGTTGCACCTTTCCGATTGTGACGTCAACAGAGGTTAAGCGAAACACGGTTTCCACACATTTTTAAAAATAAATTTCCATACTTTTTCAATACTTCAATCAAGAAGTTCAATACCACTACTTCTCTTCATTTTCCGGAACTCTTAATCAAGAAACTCAATTTTACGCATTGCATAACACTGCTTAAATAATGAAGTGCTTTGCCTTCAGAAAAATTCTGCTCAGATACTTCTTGATTTCTTTTCCACTTAGAATTTCCACACTTTTTCAATGCTTTGTACATTTTGGCCAAGTTCAATACTTTTTCAAGGTCAGAAAAACATTTTGAAACTCAATACTTTTTCAATACCGCGTCGAAACCCTGCGAAACACATGCTTTCAGTTCTGGCAGCATTCGCAAGCGACCAGTGAAATGAGTGGGGGTAAAAACAAGGCGAAAATAACGTAAATAAAACGGTTATGTCTGTCATTTTCGACCAACAAGAAAATATGGAAAAGTTACGAGATCGTCTGTTTTCTTTCAAACCGAGTCTTAAACGCCCCTCGCTTAACTGCATTTTGGTGACGTGACAATGACAAAATAACAAAAATTAACAATGTCGAACTTGTCACAAGAGCAAGGTCAACCCCCTCAATCAATGTGCACAGCGAGATGTTTTGCAAGCATTTCAAAAACTTAAGAACAAAACACCGCATCGGTTGAATTTGTGAAAGCGCGCACAATTCAAGCGATACGAAGCGGCCGGATGCTGCTGCACATAAAGCAGTCAAGCAGAACAATGACGTACGATCGTACCTTGTTGGAAACGGGCGGAGTTTCCGTGATCACGTGATGGCTGATTGACAGCAGCCTGACGAGGTGCAGGAAAAGGTCGTGCGCCAGAGATGAGAGACGCTGATCTTTCAAACTCGACCAAGCAGCGCCTGGGATAACAATCAGCAACGGATGGACATTTAACGCCTTGATAATGAACTTACGTCAGGATTATGGCGGCAAGATGAAGGCGCGCATTAGCGACGGCGAGCAGAGTGGGGGGTTCACTTTGGGGTTGAAAGAATCAAACCAAACGTAGACTCAGTGAAGAAGAGTTTACTGCGGGAAGAAGAACGACTGACTTGTATTTACCCATTGTTAACGCAACAATTCGGACGATTGTATTATTTATACAACGTCTCCAAATAACTCCCACACGCAACCAGTAGGCGCATGTCGGCAGCAAGGAACACAAGACACATGAAAGGATAGTTGGGTGGGTGCAAATGATATGCATCCGCTTTACAAGTACTTTCCGGCGTATGTTTTGTTTCACAACAGACGCGAGTTTCAATGGTTTGGGACTTGAAGTGGGGGGTGAAGGCGATGGACCAACTGCAGAGTTTGGAACAACAAAGCGATCCCTCCCACATTGGCAGATCGTCTCGCGATTGGTTGAATAGTTTGGGGAGGACAACAGCAAAGCTTTGTGTTTGCAAGTTGCTGCCATCACCAAGAACGCCGAGTTTTTTTCTTGTTTTTAATCAAAACAGAACCTCAGCCTGAAGCTGTTATTTCTTCGGGAAAACCCCCAAGCTAAGCTTGTGTTCAAAGTGTGTTGTTTCAAGTTTTAATGAAACTAGGCCTGGTCGAGGTAGGAACAGTTGTATTTTACAGTTGCCATGAAATTATTGCACATCACGCAATTCGGGGACGCGTTGGCTTTTGATTGTTTTGTCAGAATCGAACAAAATAATATTTTTAGCGTAGCCCAGCGTCATTGTGCATTGACATTCTGACACAAACATGGCTGGTGGTGACGTGAGAAGCGAGACAGCGATTTTCGGTTCGTAGCGTTTTTGAAAAGCAATTAAAAGCATTAGGTTTCCAGTAAACTTTCGCGTAATAAGCCGACTGGGCTCTGCCTCCGGAACTGTGTGATGATTCAAACTTGTACATATCTGTATTCAAGCAGCTAGAATCCACAAAGGTGAAGCGTTTAAATCTATCAGCGAAATTTTTTAAATCCGAAATCGATTTCACGCGACACGACGCGCCCTCAATCATAAAATCACATTCAAATATATTTCTATCAGGACTGCGCACGCAGCATATAACGTAAAAGCGATTTCCCATTTTGAAAAATTTTCCTGACTGATTGTAACCCGTAGAGACTAGATTGTGAAACACGTCTATTTCTTACTTGAAACGTTGTCTGACTTGGATTTCCCGCCTTGATGCTGATCATCTGGCTTCGGTCTGCCGAGCACACGGAACTCTGGAAATCGGTTGAGTGAGGTGAGTGGCGGATGACAACAGTTGTGCCAAACATTGGTTGAACGCTGTTTGAACTTCGTTACAAGCAGCCAACGCTCAGTTTCACGTTATGCCGCCAATTACTCGCGGCCTTCAACTGCGCTGGTCAATATTATCAGGGTTCCTTCACACTTCCAAACAATATTTTCCATACTTTTTCAATACTAAATGAAAAAAACTTAATACCATCACTTGTTATCATTTTTCCAAAATTTTATTCGCAGGACACAATGCAAAAACCATCTGCAAAACTGCCATCAGCGGCAAAGAACAAAATTTTAATAAACAAATGGTTGAATTTGGAATTTCCATACTTTTTCAATACCTTATGTACATTTTGCCTAGATTCAAAATTTTTGAAAGTCTCCAAAACCGATTTCACAATCCAATACTTTTACAATACAACGTGACAACCGTGAATTATATCACGACCAAAATAAGGAGCATATTTGCTGTCGAAACGCATTTTCTTACCATGGGTGGACGTTCCTGCTAAAAGATTTCCAGCGATTATGACGCAATCACTGTGCATCGTGACGTCAAGCTGTATCCATGGCGTTTTAAGCAGATCGACAATTGTTGGGAGGAGACCGAGCTGGAGGTGGGCGTGGTCTGCCTGTTGAAAGAAGATCAACTGATTGGGCCACAACGCCGAGAAGTGCATTACGTTATAATCATTCACAGTGACATCATAAAACATGAAACAAAGGACAATCGAAAAATAATAACAGGAACAAACTCACCAGAGCGTTTGTTGATTTGTGCGATCCGATGCTCAAGTTGCTGCCAGACCTGTCTCTGAAAAGGGGAATAACCGATGATTCCAGGGCTTCATTATTCAATTTAGCAAGTGAAACACTGTTATTTGCAGGAACCAGAAGAAATTCGGCGATGCAACCGGACACCAGCGGAAATTCAGATCACTGACCAACATCGATTGCACTTTCGTGGTGCGATTTCAATGGAGATGCCATTATTCAAACGTTAAAAACAATTGTCCATAGCGCACTAATCCATAAATGTCACAGAAAAGCCATTGTTGCATTACAATAACACGTTACCATGACAACCAACCTCGGTGTATTGTCAGCGTTCTGGGCGAAGTTGACCCCCCAGGCGGCGGGGTGGTCGCACACCGGGTAGGCCGTGGACAATTGCTTCAGGGCCTGCAAGGCTCCACTGGTGGCCCATTTGTGGGCCGAAGTGCCCAACAGTACGCCGATACGGCTGACGATGTAGGATAAGCTGAAAGTCGAAGAGAAACAAGGTTAAGTCAGGAAGTGCAGCGTGCCTTGACAGTTTACTTGAAATAATGAAGTTCTTGTTTAGTCTCTGAACCTTGCCTTGTTTGAGTAAACGCTCACCAACCAAAGCAATTAGCACCAAATCTATACAACGACAAATCGTTACGACTCCGAGGCTATTGATGATCTGAAACCATGGCGACTTTTTTTCACACGCAAAGAAAACCTGACCAATGAAAAGCAAGCACAGGAGAGGGCGTGGCTCTATGGTTACACAATTTGGGGCGATTCATTGCAATGGTACCCCCCAGTATTAATAAATTAGTTTGAAAATTGACATCTACAATCGATCATTCAGAGCTCCACCTTCCAATGCAGGGCGAGCTCCGCAAAGGTTCCGAGACGGAAATGACGCAGATGAAGGATCAACTCACGGAAATGACGCAGATGAAGGATCAACTCAAAGGCGGGTGCCGACGGCGGTGACCGTAATATGCATTCAGTGAACGTTTATTTTATTACAATGTACTTGCCGATCATTCGTAGCGCAGAAAAGGGTGTAACCGTTCAATGTCTTTTTTCGCAGTTATACTTACACGCCGCGCGACTACCACCCCCCTCCCGTTGTCTGGCTCATGGAACACGTGGTCTCACACGAATAGGAAAGGAATTCTGGCAGTTGACGTAGGCGATAACGATGACGCAAGCGCTGACGTAACGCATTTCAACCGCACAGTGAGCTGTGTCGTTTCGAAAACAGACGCAAGTTTATTTCTTCGCAAACCTTTCGCTTATCCCTTCCGCCGGCGAGTCATTGTCGTATCCGCGATAGACCTTCAACAGGCTCTTGGCGCTGATCGCCTCCAGGTCCGGTTCCGCGGAGCCGACGTTGTGGGAGGGGCTTGAACACGTCGCGATCCGCTGGTGACACAAGCAGAACGCTTCCGGCGCGACTTGGTCTCGCGCGGCGCGCGCCGAGAGCTGTGTCACCATGGCGACGAGCGTTTCCGAGGCAACGCGTCTCACGCGAGCGTCCTCCTCGGCCAAGCACTGAAGAACCACCCCGAGAGCTTCCTCTTGCACCGTGTTTCTCTGTGGAGCATGACGTCATAAGTGATGACGTCATTCAAACACAAGCACAAAGGCAAAGCTCACACGCTCGGCAATGGGTCGTTCAACAGAGGTTCAAAAAAAATCACGAGAAAAGAAAAGTCTTTCTTGTTAATTCTAAGGACGCATTAACGCTGCAATAAGATTTTTGACCAAACCAAATTCAACGCATATTTTAACTCAGGGCTGTGGAGTCATTTTCCTTCGCTCCGACTTCTTTGCATGTAATGGTCACTCCAAAACTTTTACTATCCCTACAACGGGTATGGGAATGTCTGTACTGCTACAGGTTTTCGTGTTAATAAAAAGGTTTCAAAAAGCCTTGAGCACTGTGAGCAGAGTAACACCCTAACACTAGTCATTTACCACATACATTTTTATGCATTTTACATGCTCGAAATACACTATTTGCAGCTGTGTGATGATTTTTGAAACAATACATCCATGGGTTTATGAAGGTGATAAACACTCTTTTTTCAACAGTTATCAAATATTTTTTGTTTTTAAGAAGATAAAATAAAGTGAGAGGTTAAGGTTTATTCAAAATAGAAACAAAATACAAATACTCTACACTTATTTACTGTAGGTAAAAAAAAAGAAAAAGAGACTCTTTATATACCCTTAGCAAAATTGACTTGCCTCATTCCATTGTTACTCTTGTACAAACTGCAAACAAGGTGCGGATGCTTTACTTCAGGCATGACCAGACACGCTTGTCGCAGTTAGTGCGTAAGATTAACAATTGAATGAGCAAGTTCGTTGTTCAACTCCCTTCGAGTGCCACGAGTGGTCTGCAGCGCTCACTCCCACTTGCTTGCGCCGTGGACCACGCGGATGCTTTCACAGTGACTGCTGCG
>Ga0210059_1012676_pt1 | contig 12694 bp, 9 predicted proteins | sample Ectturendosymbi2_FD_188042 | JGI IMG/M metagenome (GOLD analysis project Ga0210059, IMG submission 188042) | Ecteinascidia turbinata endosymbiont from Florida, USA - Sample 2 (SPAdes) (version 2) | ecosystem: Host-associated > Tunicates > Ascidians > Unclassified | place: Key West, Florida...
ACTAAATGACAATCCACCTTTACTGTAAACAAAACGGCTGCCACCGATATCGTACCTCGAACTCGAACACTTCGTAATCGAATTCGTTTCGTTCCTTGCACACTTCGTACCCGAATTACCGAATACCCGGAATTACCGAATACCGGTAAGATTTCGATGGAAACGTCTGTTGTTGTTTCTATCTTTCTATTTCTAAGTGTAAGTGAGTAACAGAGTTGAAAAAAAATGCCAAAAAAATGCCAAAATGCCAAACCAAAATTTTCATGCCAAATGCCTTAAAAAAACGCCAAATTTGAGCAATTTGGCATGAAAAACGCCAATATGGCAACCCTGATGCCATGATCACTCTATTATTGCTTGTTTGCGCCACATATGTGTATGGTGTTGTTCTTCACGCACATCCAGTTCGTGGTCAATCACACAATCAACGCAACACCACCGGAGAGGTTGCAACACCACAATCAAAAAGTTTTAACTTTTAGTCTCATGCAAGGTTCAAATTTCAACAAGTCGACTACGCAGACGTTTGGAGGCTTAGAATTCGTGCAATACTTTATTGCTACAATGCATGCAAGCACTCATTTGCTCATCATCATCATCAGCAAAAGGCACTGTCAGTGACATCATTGTGTCTGAAAACGTGTGCTTCTAACTTTGTGTAAAATCTGCATATCTGCATAACTGGTCTAACGTAAATTTACAATACTTGTTTCCATTTAACTCTCTGTGTCAAGCTTTCCAGCTACGCACTTTGTGTCATAGGATATTTTCAAATGCCTTATCCTAGCAGTTGGTTGGCTTAAAAACCTGAAGTACAAGCTGCTTTGCGAGAAAAACTCTCAACTCTTTCAAGTGCTTGTCAAGTGTTTAACCTTCACTGGTTTACGTGAAACTGAACAGGATTTTTCGCTGTGGGTCTGTTCCTCAGTTACACTTGGATACTACAAATGAATGTGGAAAGTTCCTTTCCTTCTGTAAAGATGCTATCATTGAAAAAATAATTTCAGAGAAACAAACCATGCACTTCCATGGCGTTTTGCCAAGGAACCGTTCATGATCGTCATCATTCACAAAGTGCGCATCGGGAGGGAGTGTTCAACTGTCGGCGTACGTAACTGCAAAATGTGAGTAATGTCAATTTTCAAACCAACGGCACTATAACCGCATCTATGGTGACATGTAAGGAAGACCAGTCCACATTCAAAGCAAGATGTTGGGCAAACCACTGTGGTTACAATGTTCCATGCTGTCTTTGTTCAAGTGCTGCAGTGTAGAGATGTCATTGCATCTTAGAGGCTTGCTTGTAGTTCGAACAAAGCAATTTAACCCACGCAAGCTTGCCTCCACTCATTATTACGTAACAGAGACACTAAGGCTCCTATGCATGGCTTTCCGATCGCAACAAAACGGTGCTGTGACCAGGATGTGGAGGTCGTGCCGAGTTCAGCCTCACACAAAGAACGTGCGATCGATGCGGTTCGTTGTAAGAAGGAGGAGATGTTGTTGCAACCTCTCCGGCGGTGTTGCGTTGATTGAGCAACGAACCACACCGATCGCACGTTCTTTTGTGAAGGCTGCACCTGATGTGTAAGTCGAGGAAATGCGTCAGTGCAATTCAGCGAAATTTCTTAAAAAGCTATTATATTTCAATTTTAGTCGAACCTGACCAAATCAGTATGGTTTACCAATTGCCCATGATTAATCAAACATTGTGTGAGAGTGTAAATGCCGGAGAATTCATGCCATGGCTGACCTTCTCCTGAGCTTTAAGCTCCGAGTGGAAGTTGGTGATAATTAGAGCCACCAATTTTTTTACTTAAAAACTTAAAATTTCGACTTTATAATTAACAAATTTTGACTTTGTTTTGACCTATAAATTTTCAGCGTATGCAACTGCAAAATAATTCAGCCTTAAGTGTTGAGGTTAATCCAGAAGTGTGTTCATGCACGCTGAATTTTGACTTTGACTTTGTTTTGACCTATAAATTAGGTAAAAAAATTTTATTTTTCGAAATAAAAAAAATTAGTTGTAAGTACATAAATAACTACAGTAGAGTCAAACCTGAGAACACCATAAAGCTGAAATACTATATGCATAATCATGGCTGTAGTCAGGGTCAAATTTTTGCCGAGGCGAATACGTTAATTACGTGCCAGGTTGGGTATGTTCTTAATTGTAGTTTATGGAGACCTAACATTCTGCTCTTATTTAATCTAGGATGGTAGTATCACTGGTCATTGTAACACAGTGTAGCTGCAGTGCCACTTTTTTTAAAACAGCCACACAATATATGATTTGATGTAGCGTTGCAAAAATATTTTTTGGCAGCGTTACAGAAAGTTTACCGAGGCAAGTGCCTCATTTGCTTTAATGTAGCTACGGCCTAGGCAATGGATTGAGTATTTACCAAAACAGGCACCGTAAGACCACATTTCTTGCCTACCATGCCTATTCTACATAATATCCAATCGTCCAGTAGTGGGCAAAACAACATTATTTTGTCAGAAATCTCAATAAACCCACTATTATTACAGAATTGCTACTAAACTTGCAAAAGCATATTAATATTTGTTGTTGTAGTTTCAGTAAAATATCCATATTTAAGAGAAAAAAACTGTGCTGCAAAAAAAATTTGACCTAACGATAAATTTTGACCTAATGATATATTTTGACTTTTTTTTCACCTAATCACTTGGGATTCCCTCATGGTATGAGCGTGAAATTTGGTTTGCGGACGTTTCATGAACTTTAGAAACGGCAGAACAATTTTGACTTTGTTGACTTTTGGTTGCTCTAGTGATAATGAACTAAAAACTTGTATCTAAGCACTTGTAATCATTAAACGAAAGTTTAAACAGAGTACCGCTTTTTGCAGCTGTTTCTGGCCCAACGGTTTGCTGTATCCCACCTAACGGTGATGTAAACTTAACTTCAAGACCATCCTAAAAATTTCTCTCCGATAACTCTGGCAAACTACGAATACTGTATACTTTGCCTTGACTGCAGCATCAGCCGTAGCTATAAATGAGCATCGTAGATTTTTGTTTTTGTACAGTTTTACAATTAAATGCGTGAATGTTGCGGTGATATACATTTTGTATGCTTTCAAGCTCATGCCTTGGCTAAGAAGAAATTCCATTTGTAAAATCGTTTTTCTTACGCAATTAGGTCATAGACCATGAGTCCCAAACACGCCGCCCGCGTGACGCATGTGGCCCGCGAGGACATTTTATGCGGCCAGCGATGCCTCTCGGGAATATTTATATAATCAAGATTTACGCCATTCAGTTTATTCGCCGGTGTTTGAAAGTTCTCGGTCAGCGAGTGAACATGTTCCGTTCGAAAGAACGCAGAGACGGCTTGAAATAGTTTGCCTGTAGCTCACAATGCATTTCACAGGAAATAAGATGCATAAAGTGTTCCTAGTAAAATTCTGATACCGCCATTTTTGCATCAACGTCATAATGCGGCTCTCGGGTTACTTCGTAGGTCCTAATTTGGCCCTCGGAGCAATTTGAGTTTGCGATCCCTGCCATCGACACTGTTTACCAACAATAGCATTTATTCTAGATATTTAGTTGTGATGACATGTAGACCTACTGTGACGGTTCATTTACAAATATGTGGAGCCTTAACGGTTTCATTAATGATCTCCCCTATTACCTTGCCTGCGAGTTACAAAAAACAGTTTTGACAAGTAATCAAAATACGAATGGAAAGTGTTTTAACATTCACGTGATGTTAATTGCCACCCTATATCCTACAGTAAATTTGAAACCAGCATTCAGCTGCAACGCGAAGAGTCAGCAGAAAAATCTAAAGAAAATGTTAGACTAGTGGTTCCTGATGGACTGATGGACTTAGTTCGCCATTCTTTCCTGGGACATTCTGGACACATGGCTGGACTAACATTGCTGGGATCTCTCCATTCGGATAAGTGGCTTGACATCCTGGGCTTTACGGATTTCAGACCTGTCCTCTTTGTCACCAAGTGTCACACCGAGAGCTCTTCGCAAATATCCCATCTCTGCCGCTTGTTCTTTTGACAGCATTTTTTCAGTCGTCACCAAAGATTCATGATCACAGGTGAGGATCGGAACAAAGACCGATTTAAAAACTGAAAGCTTTGCGTTCCTTGAAAACTCCCGTTTCGTCACCATGGAGCAGTAAAGCTCACGCACAACTGCGTTTGCTTTACCAATCCGTGTATCAATGTCTTTGTTCCGACTTTCGTCACTCGTGGATACCACCCCAACGTACTTGCAAGTCTCCACCTGCTACAGTGTATTGCCGCTTACTTGCAGAAAACACTGCCTTGGGCGAGACATAACACCTCAATCTTTTTAGAGCTGACTCTCGTTCCTTCTTGGTCGCACGCAGCAGAAAACCGATAAAATGCGTGCTGAGGACCCTGTTGCCAAACTCCACGCATGCAGTACCAATTCGTCTGCAAAGAGCAAACAGTTCATCCTGCAGTTTCCAACAGTGACACCCTTGTCTACGCGTCTGTGACTGTCTATCAAATTTATATAGACCAGGGCACTTCACGTTTTTTGGGAGAGACCACATAAGCTATTGCACAACAGTTCGATGGCCAGATGTCTTGCGTAATGTGTTTTTTTCGGGATATGCTACATTCTACTAAATCAACACATGTTTCGTAAATGTACTGTATTATTTTTTCATTATTGGCAAAATGCGTTTTGTGACCAGGTGAAATGGATTCGTAGGTCGGATTGGTCCGGCGGGCCGTAGTGTGGAGAACCTTTATATAGACTATGAAGAGGAGTGGTGACAAAACACACCATTGCCTGAGTCCAGCACTAACGCTGAACGGTTGTGATTTACTCCGTTGACAGAGACACAATCTTCTGAACAAGAATGCGGTGACTTGACGGCCAGCAATAGGCGCCTGTCAACACCGTGCTGCCACAACATCCCTCAAAGCTTTTCAGGGGGAACCGGGCATACACTTTGCCGAAGGCGATGAAGCATGTATATACGTCTTTGCCATGCTCCCAGGATTTCTTGAAAGTTTGCTGGAGAGTAGAAATTTCTTCTGTAGTGCTACGGCCACGAAAAAAACCGCACTGGGTATCATTCAGCTTTGGTTTTCGCGGGATCTCGGCATACGCTTTTCCTGGGGGATTAGTAAAAAGATGCCGCGGTACTTGGTTCATTCACTCCTGTCTCCCTTTTGTGTATGGAGACGATCAATTCGCTAATCGTTCGGCATCCTTCCCCGCTTGACACACACGAGTCAGCCAAATCATCCAGCGTTCCAAGATCCCCTAATTCACTATCAAATTTTTCGCAGTTAACTTCAAGCTCCGATTTAGCAGCTGCATCAGAGAGCTTGTTGATGCACAGTTCTACGGAAGTTTTCACCTGTTCGAAGTCAAAACATCCCGCCTGAAAAACTTTGCTCAGTCCTGTCAGATGAGGTGCCCGTGTTCGTTGACAAAAGGAAAGCACCGTGTTGAAATTTTTTTTTTTTATAAGTCGCAGTAAAACAACGCACATTGCATCATTTTTATTTCCTGACAGCTGCTTCAGGGCGGCCAAAAACCCAAAATCTCCTCCTAGCTCTCACTGTTGTCTCACTCGACAACCACCTTGTTTTGCATGCGCGCTGCAACTGCCGACCTTGTCTTCATTGTAGTCTGATGCATCGCCAGGCAAGCCGATCTCAACGGTGAAACAGTGAAACACTTCCATAATTGCAGTAAAGTGCTTTCGCGGTTTCGTACACCATACTGTACAAATCTGCGGGAGTACAGTAACAAGCCGAGATGACGTGGTGCGCATGACGATGCACAGATACCAAGCTTACAATTTTCGCTTCCAACTTCTGCGCCAGAAAATCGTGTCGGCCTGTAATAATATTGCAGCCGTCTGTTGCAATTGCCACGTGCAGGACAACATCCTTATCTCAAATCGTTTTACTTCAATAGAAAGCAAAACCATATACCTAGGCTTTCAGAATTTAGGGTGTCATTTTTACACCCAAAAACGGCTTTAAGAAACACTGCTTAGACGTCAGGGGAAGTCTCTCTCACATATTTCACAGTTTTCTCTCATTATTTTGGTATTTAGCAAGACCAGGTAATGTGGCTCATAGTAGCAAATAAGTTCCCACCACTGGTTTAGGTGAATAGACCAATTTGTAGCTTTTGACTATCCACATAGTCCATGGTAATACACATGACAAAGATCTGAATGGAGATCGTAGTGGGAAATTTCATGACTCGGCTTCGATACTTGGTTTTCAGTTAACTGAAGCAAGTGTTTGAATATGTTGTGTAACAACTTTGTGCAAAGTAAGTATTGTAAACGCGACACTGCATATGATCCCATCAATGGTTGGATCTGTTTCAGTCAAACCACTCAATGCTACTTTGTGTTGTAGTGCAACTCTGCAATTACAGTAGTTTTTCAGCGTTTAGTCAACAACTGAGTGAAAACAGTTGGACGACTGCAAATGATAGAAGGAAGAACATACCTCTTGACGTGAACAACGTTCAGTTTGAGGTTAATCGCAAATACTGTATTTAGTTAAATTCCATTCATTCTCTGACCCTAAGTATCTTTCTCGTGTGCAGTCATCCTTTCAATTATATTCTTCGACACTGGGTTGTGCATATCTGTAGTTAACCGCCCGGGCTGCTGGAATCACAATGAGGCAGATACAGTATCTTTTCCTGAGTGAATCGGGTCAAACGATTCACTTGGAGTGAAACAATGCACTATTTTGGTGTCTTGTACTGCCACACATGCCACACAACCTTTCCAACTGCACAGCTTTGGGACTGTTGTGGTTTTGGCTTTTCCTGTCGTTGTGCCCGTGACACGACAATTTATCGAACGACAGTTTATCGGAACGACGGTTTATTGAAAGACAGTTTATGAAACCGACAGGTTATAGACTTTGATCAAACCAAGTACGGGAGATTTAATAGAACAATTTTTATATATCGAATGAATTTTACCATCGGAATACGCAAGGCGTTTCGAATGCACATTTCAATCACATTCATTCGGGAACGCAGGGCGAACGCAAGGGATGGGAGCAGTAGTAGAGTTGCGAGCAATGGAAACGTATATAAAAGAAAAATTCGTTACCAATCATACTTGTTTCTGTTTAGCAACAATGTTGACCTTAAACATGACAGAAATTATAGAAAACCCTTCTGATTTTCTGGGTACGCGCGTGGCTGCAATAATTTGTTTCAATTCGGTATTAATGAACCATGGAACTACCTATGACATTGTTATGAAAAGGCATCTCCGTCCCCGTTGCCCGTCTTTTCAAAGGGCAAGGGGCAATGCACCCAGGGTTGCCAGATGGTGCCACATTTGCCAAATATTGCCAAAAATCACTCTTTTCCAAAACATTTGCCAATCTTTTTGGCAATATTTTTTATGCCAAAATTTGCCATTTTTGAAAGACCAATTGTGACTATGAATATTAACAACATTTATCAACTTGATACCAAAACTTTAGAAGGTACAGCTCAGATAATGTCTGAATATGATTTACTGCTTGCGGAATTGCTGTAACTGTTGTAGTGTTTCATTTTATTAACAGCTAATGATAACTGCAATGATATTTTATTTTAAAACTGACCTGCTCACTGCTATCACTGTGTTTCAGGTCTCGCTGTGTTTAGGTTTGTGTGCATTGATTTGAAGTAATGAATCTGTAAATAACGATCAAAACTGAAATATATTCAATTGCTTCCGGTTTTCAGCTAAGCCTGAAATATTACTATAAGTTTTAACTATGAATCCTAAGTAATCATTTTGCACTCAAGAATCAGGTTCTATGATCTAAACCAGTGTTTCTCAAACGTTTTAATTCCAACCCCCCTTTTCATTCCCGACACGTCGTTTTCGCCCCCACGCCTGATAAACCAAACACAAGGCAGTAAATTTAAATTATTTTATTTTAAGACAGAATTAAATAGTTGAACCAAGCCATCAAATAGTTGAACAAAGAAACTGTATTATGACACTAATCTTAACGTTCAGAATTCTTGTGAATATAATCCGCACTGCAGCCGGTGTCAAGCAAAATGTCCGACCTTTTCAAAATTTATTATCTATTATTGCTTGTTTTTGCCTCTCAGAGTAAAGTAATAAGATGTGGCGATACCTTTATTAATGTGTGTTGTGTAAATTAAAACTTTTTAGTTAGGTGTCAGATAAGCTATATAGTATGGGAATAACTGTAACTACTGAAATATTTTGGACTTATTCTTAGACCTCAATTTTTATTTTTTTTCTAACCCAAACCCCAACCTGACAAACTTACCTATACACCAAACCCTAAGCCCTAATCATCAGTTTTCTCAGCATGTTTAATATGTAGAATATTGCTCTGTGCATGCGCACATGGTGTGAAGTCAGAAATGTTGCAAATCAGAAATCGCTTGACACTGGGCACATAGACGATCCGGAGTAAAAATTTAACGGATAAATTTCTTTGGGTTACTGAAGATAACTCAGTGATCGATTAGTGGTTAAGCATTTTTCCCTCTTTGAGTTGTTTCGCCCCCCATTACCCCTTTGAGTTTTTCATCCCTTTGCCCACCAAAATCGCCCCCAATAGGGCGATTGCACCCATTTTGAGAACCACTTATCTAAACTAAACAGAGGATATATTTCACCTATTGAGCACACATTTTGTTTCCAAGAAAACAGACCTTTTCTTTAAAAGTATGGAAAAATATGAATTGCAAAAAACTATGAAATCAATATTGCCAAAAAATTGCCATTTTGTAATGAAAAATCAATATTGCCAAAAAAATTGCCATTTTCGAAATTTTTTTGCCAAAAATTTGCCATAAATCAGACAAACATTTGCCATATTTCTTGTCAAGCATCTAGCAACCCTGAATGCACCCGACATTCTCGCCCCCTCTGGCGTCCCTGCATTCGTTTAATCACACTCTAGGGCAGTGGCTGTCAACCTTTTTTGTTTTGGTACACACTTTTAAATTTGCTCGAAAATCTGTACACCCCTTCCATTCACAACACTGAAATCTAGTGCTGTACATGTGTAAATTTTAAGCGATTTTTACGCTGCAAATGTCGCTTAGCCGATTTCAAATGGCACACTTTGTAAAATGTGAAGTGTGCGCTCATGTCTGCACAGGGGCGGATTCAGCCAATATGGTTAGAGGGACGATTTCAGTAATATTTGGCAGTCTAGTCTCATGACGTGTTCACTACTGTAAGAGAGATGAAGCATACTTCACAATACTGCTCTGACAAAACAACGAACAGAAAATGGCCTCACAGTACATCGAGAATGTTGTTTTTTGAATTGTTCAAAATCATAGTGAAAAACTTTACTTTCATATAGGGTTTAGGCGGGCGCGATGACCGCAATCGTCCCCCCTGGATCCGCCACTATGTCTACAATATCTAAACTGCAATATATAGAAAGTTGATTTTTGTTTATTTACTGATTTGTTAACAGCGGCTTGTTTCATGGCTAATCCTGCAGTGTTTAAGCCGCTGTGCGAAGGCCGATGTCTAGCGAAATTTCTTACTAGCGAAATCGATAGAAATGTGTCTTTCGAACACAAGTAATACATGAGTTGCATTAAATACGTTATTGTACCATACAAAATCAATGTGTTTCATTCATTTTAAAAGAAATATTGTTGCTTTATGCTTGCAGCTGCAGTATGTTGTGTGATTGTTTTGATAGTTTACAATTTGGTTAGCCGTTACTATACACAAATTATGATGACATTATTATTTGAATGTTTATCTATTTTTGTATATTTTTAAGTTTTATTCTACATTATAAATATAAATAAGTACAGGATGATGTTATGGTCCTTATGGATAAGTTATATTTCATTTGCAGAAAAGTTTGAAGCACAAATAAACACATGGCATTTGTTATCTTCATAATTTATCTTTCGTAAAAATTGTGCTGTTATCTATTATTCCACTTATTAAAAAGGACGCACATTTAAACTTTGCCATGAGGCTATTTTGCAAAGATACACCACTGGTACACCGTTACGAAATTATTTTAATGATAAATTGTGTGTAGTTTCTCGAAGGCAGCTGCTTATAAAATGACTTTGTTCAGATGGCGCTCTCATAAGACTGTCTTCCTTGGCTGTGGATACTAAAAAACTTTGACATTTGAGGTGTTCCTCACATTTTCTGCAATATACACCATTTTGGGTTTTGTTACAGACATAAATAAAATCTTTCAAAGTCACTTCCGTTCGTCTTTTCACTTAATATGAATTCCATTTCAAAACTCTGTTACAATCATTCACAATTGCTTGTTTCACTGATGTTCTAATCTCTTGTTTTGATGGTTCTGACTACTGCAAACTACCGGTCGATATTAAAGAATTATATAAACGGACTTTGCACTTGGAAAAAATTAGACAGCGAGTTATGACAGCAGCTGCAAATTCCAGCGTGATGACCACGCCGCAATAATGTCGCACGACAGCTAAATCAGATAAGTGGTTTCGATAAACTGTCGGTTCGATAAACTGTTGTTCGACAAATTGTCATTCGATAAACTGTCGTTCGATCAACTGTCGTTCGATGAACTGTCGTCCGATGAACTGTCGTTCGATGACCTGTCTTTCGATGACCTGTCTTTCGACAAACTGTCGTTCGATAAATTGTCGTTCGATGAACTGTCGTTCGATAAACTGTTGTTCAATAAACTGTTGTTCGATAAGCTGTCATTCATGATACTGTCGTTCGTGATACTGTCGTTCGATGACCTGTCTTTCGACAAACTGTCGTTCGATAAATTGTCATTCAATTCGATGAACTGTCGTTCGATAAACTCTTGTTCGATAAAATGTCGTTCAATGAACTGTAGTTCGATGAACTGTCGTACAATGAACTGTCGTTCAATGAACTGTCGTTCAATAAACTTTCGCTCGATAAACTGTCGTTCGATAAACTGTTGTTCAATATATTGTTGTTCAATGAACTGTTGTTCGATAAACTGTCGTTACATAACCTGTCGTTTGATAAATTGACGTTCGATGAACTGTCGTTCAATGAACTATTGTTCGATAAACTGTCGTTCGATAAATTGTTGTTCGATAAACTGTCGTTCGATGAACTGTCGTTCTATCAACTGTCGTTCGATGAACTCTCGTTCAACAAACTGTCGTTGGATAAACTGTCGTTCGATAAATTGTCGTTCGATACGCTGTCGTTCAAATAAATTGTCATTCCATGAACTGTCGTTCGATGAACTGTTGGTTCGATGAACTGTCGGTTCGACAAACTGTCGTTTGATAAACTGTCGTTCGATGAACCACCGTTCCATAAACTGTCGTTCGATAAACTGTTGTTCGATAAACTGTCGTTCTATAAATTGTCGTTCGATCAACTGTCGTTCGATAAACTGACGTGCGATAAATTGTTGTTCGATAAACTGTCGTTACATAACCTGTCGTTTGATAAATTGACGTTCGATGAACTGTCGTTCAATGAATTGTTGATCGATAAACTGTCGTTCGATAAATTGTCGTTCGATAAACTGTCGTTTGATGAACTCTCGTTCTATTAACAGTCGTTCGATGAACTCTCGTTCAACAAACTCTCGTTCGATAAACTGTCGTTCGATAAACTGTCGTTCGATAAACTGTCGTTCGATAAACTGTCGTTCGATAAATTGTTGTTTGATAAACTGTCGTTCGATAAACTGTCGTACCGATGAACTGTCGTTGGATAAACTGTCGTTCGATAAACTGTCGTTCGATAAACTGTCGTTCGATGAACCGTCGTTTGATGAACTGTTGTTCGATAAACTGTTGTTCGATAAACTGTTATTTGATAAATTGTTCGATAAATTGTTGTTCGATAAACTGTCGTTCGATAAACTGTCCTTTGATAAATTGTAGTTCGATGAACTGTCGTTCGATAAACTGTCGTTCGATAAACTGTCGTTCTATAAACTGTCATTCGATGAACTGTCGTTCGATGAACTCTTTTCTCTTGGCTTAAATTCGCTAACGAAGATTGAATGAAGGTGGCTGTCCACGCCGATTGCAGGCGCTCTGATGACGAACAAGTCCAATACGGGACAAGCAGGTCTGGCCGCAATGGCTGCAGTCAAAGGTCTGGCCCGGCTCTGATGTAGCTGTTGAAGCTGCTCTGATCTTCCTCCTGCGGCGTTTCTCTCTCAGGTCCACTTTGCGGGATGCCTCGAAGGAGGAGACAGCCTTGTGAACAGTATAGCGCCAGGCAGCGCCATCACCGAGAGCAGACCACCGGCTGCAGTCAATATGACAAACTCCGAGGGACTTCCTCAGAGAGTCTTTGTATCTTTTTTTTGGTGCACCTCTGTCGCGGCGGCCGGAGGAGAGTTCGCCATGCAGGGTTTTCTTAGGCAGATGATGGTCCTCCATTCTGGATACTGCCCTGCCCAGCGTAGTTGTGCCTTCAGCAGCATGGCCTCGATACTGGCAATCATCGCCTGTTCAAAAACTTCGACATTGGTGGCATAGTCACTCCAGTGGATGCTGAGGATTATGCGGAGACATCGCTGATGGAAGCACTCCAGGAGACGCAGATGGCGACGGAAAGTGACCCACGACTCAGAACCATACAGGAGGGTAGTGAGTACAACGGCTCTGTACACGCTAATCTTGGTGTTCTTCTTCAGATGCTTGTTGTTCCAAACTC
>Ga0210059_1012677_pt1 | contig 12692 bp, 6 predicted proteins | sample Ectturendosymbi2_FD_188042 | JGI IMG/M metagenome (GOLD analysis project Ga0210059, IMG submission 188042) | Ecteinascidia turbinata endosymbiont from Florida, USA - Sample 2 (SPAdes) (version 2) | ecosystem: Host-associated > Tunicates > Ascidians > Unclassified | place: Key West, Florida...
AATACTACCACCTAACGGTTGGCCTCCAGGGCCAGGCAAAGTGGGCCAAGGTGGCCTAAAAGTCCTCCACTTATGACGTCACTCACAGACAACCTGCACCCCCCAAGCAAAAAATTTTTTTTCGAGTCTAATCTACTAGACTAGCCACGTTTTTTGAGATTTTCGCCGAGTCGCTAGAGCGAACAGGAGCGGAGATATTCATCCGCAAAGCCACGTTCGAAACAGCTGCTTTTTGCGAACCGCTTGAATTAACCCGGCTCTCAAAGTGTTAAAATTAATTCGGGAAATACCCAAAAGTATTGAGAAAAGCCCCTTACCAATTAGTTGTTTTTTGGCATAACTTTTGAACCAGAAATGCTAGAAACTCAAACAAGGGCTCTAAAAACGCGTATTCTAGCCTAGAATCCAAAAATACTGTGAGACAAAATGTTGGCGCTTGGGATCGGATGATGACGTCATCAAATTAACTAAAAAACATACTCCCATCATGATCCCCTTGGCCCAAAACCCCCATCCAAATTTAAAAAAAAAATTTTATTCCAACCACACGACGCCATGAGCCATTACAGGGTTTGAATAGCTCTCTAGCTCAGTTTGCTGCTGAGTTATGGCTGGCCAAAGTTTGCCCTAAAATGGCACATTATGCCTTTTCTGAAAAGTTTGGAATTAGGCCAAAAACTGGGTTTTTGGCCCATAATTTTGACTACAGATATGCTAGCAAGTCAATCAAGGGCTCTATAGACGCGGATTTTGACCTAGTTTTCAATGAAACTTTGAGTCAAAAGAATGGGGCAATAGGTTGGGGCCCAGGGCTAGCCAAAATTTCCAAAACATCTTCACTTGTGGCAGTCTCCCCAGCGAACCCTCCACCGAAAAACGTATTTTTTGATTTCAACAAGAAGACTTGCTGAATCCGTAGAGGGTTTGAACAGCTCTCTAGCTTTAGTGGCTGGTGAGTTATGGCCAAAGAAGTGCCAGCCACTGTAGTGGATTGCGCGGGACGTAAAGGGTTAATGAAAACGACATGAAAGTGATCTTTAATGTTATTCATTGAAACTGTTTCTTTTGTAAAACTGAATGTGATCAAAAAGTTGTGTAATCAAAATGAAAAAGGAGAAAAATGGGAAGAATTGGAACAGCTAGCATAAATACCTCTGTGGTGCAGGCTACAGCATATTTTATTAGACAATGATGTGGGATCGATGTATGCAATTGTTTATCCTCCTCACTTGTCAGAAAATATTCGATAGTTTCACTATGGTGAACATTTGAGATATTGTTGAAATGTACGTTTTTAGCAAAATGTTGTTTTTTTGTGTAAAATGTATAAAACTTCAATCTCAGTTTTTTCAAAAACCTTGAAAAACATAATTACCAAATCTCTATCAATTGAAAATACAAGCAAAGTGCTAGAAAATTAGAAAAAAAGTTTGTTTGCAATGTTGCGTCAACAGCTCGCAATTTGAGGTCAAAGTATGGAGCTAAAAATTTTTATTACAAAATTTTCAACCTCCATTTTCCCCATGAAACTGTGGTTTTTCTACTATTTTGACTGCGGATTTGGATTCCTTGACCTTTAAAACACCCAGAAACCAAATATTGTGCATTTATGTAGAGTACTTACAAAGATACAAGTAAATTTGCATTGGCATATGAGCAAAAAAAGAGTGCTCGCATGGTAAATCTCCACCTAGTGGTGAAAATTCCAACAGGCCATAACTCAAGAGCCGTATAGATATTGAATAAATTCTTTTTTCTTTGGTCATCATTTTCAAAAAGCAATAAAGTATATGAAAACAAGGAAATTCTGAAACATAGAGTTGCACCTCCCATTCAATTTGATGTGGAATGACCCAGGTATGAATGTTTTTTCATTTTTTCCTTAAATTTGATATGGGATGACCCACCTATGACAATCAATGTGCCTGTGAAAGGATGAACAGATTCTCAAACACAGCATCTTCATTCATAACAAAAAAGCATTCTAAAATCATTAACAATAAGCAGCCCTTGATACATCAGCGATAGATCAGAGCGCTGACCTATGCCTAGTCAGTGCTTAATCTGTAGAACATTAGATTTCAAACAATTTGGTTAAGCCTAGCCCTACTCAACTGTACTACCTACTGACTCTGCACATTACACATGTGAAACTATTGTATTCTTTAATGGAAAACGCATACTTAATACAACATGCATTTCTAAAATTTGACCAGAGTAAAAAAATAACAGATTTTCAACAAATGCCCCAGATCTAGTGGAATAAAACCAGCAGCGGCAACACTGTATGTAGTAGAGATGGCATGGGCTGCTAACAGTCCAGTCTTTGGGCCATCCGCCAGAGATTTTAAAACAGTCCGCTAGCAATTTTTTTAGCAATGACGTCATTCCGGGCCGCTGCAGTCTGCTCGCCAAAATTTTTGTTTTTTGCAAAGTTTCAAAATCTAATAACAAATTTTTTGGCTGTTGTTCTCTCCATTTTACCATTCTGTTTCACTTGTTTCTACACAAATCAGTGAACCATGTTAGGAATCAATCAAAGCAACTAACACTTTCATTTATAGTTTGTTGCCGAGGTTTAAGACATCAGAAGGGGGGGCAGGGCCTTGCCCCCCCTGGATTTTGAATTTATTAGCAAAAAGGGTTGTTTTTTCAATTTCGAGGGGTAAAAAACAAATTTCACCGCTTTTGGCCCTCCCAGGAAATAATTTTAGGAAAATTCCCTACTGACCCCTCCCCTGAAAAAATCCTTTCGACGCCCATGTTTAGGACGAGTATTCCCAAACTTTTTCCAGCCATACACCCCTTCAGCATTTTGTTATGAGCATGTACCCCTAAAAGTTCATATTGCAAAAAGGCTGAAGAAAATAACAAAAATATATTTACCAATAAGCATCTAGGCCTACTGATTTTGAAAATAATATTCACTGATGTTGACCTATGTATAAATACGAGTATTTCAAAATGAATAATATGCAAACATAATTTTTCCCTTCCATTGCTAAGCTTAAATGTGCCCTTTCAGATAGGAAAATCTACCCCTAGGGATACACGCACCTCAGGTTGTGAACCCTTGGTTTAATATTAAGAGTTAGGCTTAGGTTAGGGTTTAAAGCAGGTGTCACCAAACTATTTGAAACTCAGAGCTGCTATCTTGGTACAGATTCATGCAAAGGGCTACCAGTTCGATACACAGACTTCTGAAATAAAAATGTGCATAATTTTTCTTCATATTATGTTATCGCTAATAATAAAAATAGAAGATACTCATCATTGTAAAGAAACTGATCATGTTTATGCTATTCTCAGAACAGGTCATGGGCAATCCACATTGTCCGTATGGGCGACCTGCTTCCTGTGGGTACCATGTTGGTGATCCCTGGTTTAGGTTTATTACATTACTAGCAAGTGTAGTGCAGCCTAGGGCACTCCTGTCATGTGTTAGTGTCATATTACAGGTGACAGGCAAATAAGTTTTCAAAAGTGAATGTCCCCTAGAGGACCTATAGCCACTGCCTTAAGTCGGCATGGTTTTAGTGTCCAAAGGGCAACGAACTGAAAACTTGTTGTTACTTTGCATTTGAGATTACTTTATAGGTAGTGTCTATTTTACTGCCAAGATGCTGGCGGCAACAGATTGACTGGATCTATTGGACCACCAGTCGAACGTTTGCCATTTGGTCTCGTGGCATGATGCAATTCAAATAAAAAGTCAAGTTTGGCACACAAGTGCCGTGCTGCTTGTAGCGAAGCAGTTATGCTTCACATCTGGTATGCCATTGCTTTTCGGTTCGACTCTCACCTTGGCAACTTTCCTTTTTTTCAAAAATTTAGGGTTAGCGTTAGGGTTGCTGTTAGGGTTAGCATTCTAGGTTTAGTGTTATGTTTACTGTTGGATTTAGTGTTAGGTTTAGGGTTTATCTTTTATGTCTACTTTGTTTCTGCCAAGCCTGTTGCCGCCACCATCTTGGTGGCAAAACAAACACTGCCTACTTTATGTTACGGGCCACAGGCCAAAAAATAAGTTGTTGTTTAGCATAAACGGGTCGGGCGGTTTCTTGTTAGCTGCGGGTGGGCCAGGCTGCAAAAATGCTGGCCTGTGCAGGGTTGCCAGGTATTTTTTTGTAGCTTATGGCCAACATCTTAATAAAAAATGTCCAAAATTACAAAATCGTTCAACTATGATAATTTATATCATCACAGAAGACTCAAAATGTTCGAAAAGCAGTGTTTTTTTGCTGAAAAAATCTGGTTTTGCCAATGAGGCACGTTTTGGTCCCTAAACAAACAATTTTTACCATAAACTCAAAATTGCGTGTTACAACTTGTCTTTCTTTATCTAGGTGAAACTTACAACAGTACATTAAACACTATTGTGGATAAATGCTTCAAATCTGAACCATTTCTGTTAGACAGTTTCAAATAAACTTTTCAATACAATGACAATACTACAAAATCTCTTGATCTTGTACTCCAATTATATGAACAAATAAATTCCATGACTGCATGAAATTGATGATCATAATCACATGCTAAAAACCACCACGTCCACAAATATGTACGAAAAGGTAAGAACCTCTTAAGATCAAGCACTGAAGTCATATGACGAGTAAGGGCCAGCGGCATCTGTACCTCTAGCGTAGGGATGCCTTTAGAAAGCAACTGTTTGCACCACTAGCGTAGGGGTTGATTTAAAAAGCAATTGTTTGTACCTCGAGCATAGGGATTGATTTCAGGTGCGTTTACACTAGCGGTTTTCACGCTTTGTGAGCATCAAAACGTTTGTTAGTTTTATTGTGGCTGTGGAAACAGGACATTAGGCGCTTAAAGCGATTCAGCTGCGTAACTGGATTCATGGAAAGCGGATCGCATGCAGGGCTTGACGTGTGTTATGGGCGACGGAAGCTGTGGTGAGCTTGATGTCCAGGTAGGTCTAGGCCAGTCTCAGCCTGTATCAGTTAACTGATAAAAGATTCGTTTCGTGTGAAATGATCAGTTGTGATTGTTTGGATTATTTATGCTTAATGGTAGATTTACAAAGGATCTGGACCTTGTGTCTGAACTAAACATTTGAGGAAAACCAATTTCTGAACTCTTGCATCAAATTTTTTTTCATAATTTTTTTTTCATCATGTTGCACCCATCATAAGTTCGTTGCTACACTGTGGGAAAGTCAAGAGATTCCTTATTTTATTACACCTAATGTCTGCTGCTTAATAGCATCTCACAGAAGAATAACTTTGTCTGGGTTGTCTTGTGCAAAGAAAAGAACTGCATGATTTCGGTTACACAAGCTTCAATTGTATGCCATAGCTTAGTATACATTACACAAATCTGACCAGCCTTGACAAATGCAGTCACTGATTGCAGTGCAGATGTTGGCTTATTTCATAGTGTATTTAGTCTAGGATAGGCTGTCATTGCCCTGTTCAGCTTATAATATGGGCCAGTTATAATTTATTGAAAACTACCCGTCTATTACTAGAATGTAGGTTATGCAGCAATGTTTATCAAAGTTGCATAGATCAACCAAGATCAATTGTTTGAATTAATAAATCACTGTAAAGATGAAGTTGCATTTATGTGTAAAATTGTGCAAGTTTCAGCATAAATAATACTGTAACTGAAATAGTAAGTGTGAAAAAGCATGTGTGCTATGATCCTAAGGTCGCTCTATTTGTAAAGCTATACATGTGTTGTGAAACAATGATGCTTATTTTACTGCCAAGACCATCTACCAAGGCATGTTAGAAGTACTATTTCAGGTCATAATGTTGCATTTATTTCAGAAAGATTTCATGCCAGAGTGTGACCACAATACTAGCATGATTGCTGCAGGCTGCTGTGTTATCAAAGGTCAGCCTTTCGGGCATAAATTGTGCATGTGTTAATTTTCAAGCTAAAGCAAGGTATGATCCAAGTGTTGAGATGCCACTTAATTGCTGTCTTTAGCAAATCCTCGATGGCCTACCCTACACCTGCATCAACTGACATACGCCTTTGTCGTCACAAACGTCTTTGTCTTGTGTATACGGAAGACGCATTGCGAATGTAGGCGGCTATATGCTGTTGAAGGACGGAACGCGCTGCACGCGCTTCAGAAGCATTTCTAGTGTAAACGCACCTTTAGAAAGCAACTGCTTGTACCTCCAGCGTAGGGGTTGATTTAGAAAGCAACTGTTTGTACCTCCAGCATAGGGATGCCTTTAGAAAGCAACTGTTTGTACCACCAGCGTAGGGGTTGATTTAGAAAGCAACTCTTTGCACCTCCAGCATAGGGATGGCTTTAGAAAGCAACTGTTTGTACCTCCAGCATAGGGGTTGATTTAGAAAGCCACTGTTTTTTCCTTTAGCGTAGGGATGGCTTTAGATAGCAACTGTTTGTACGTCCAGCGTAGGGGTTGATTTAGAAAGCAACTGTCTGTACCTCCACCGTAGGGATGGCTTCAGAAACCAACTGTCTTAGTGTCTGTACCTACAGTGTAGGGAGTTGATTTATACAGCAAATATTTGTACCTCCAGCAAAGGTGTTAATTTAGAAAGCAACAGTTGCTTTCTAAAGCCACCCTTACGCTGGAGGTACAAACAGTTGCTTTCTAAATCAACCTCTACGCTGGAGGTACAAACAGTTAGTTTCTAAATCTACTCCAACGCTGGAGGTACATACAGTTGCTTTCTAAATCAACACCTACGCTGTAGGTTAGGTACAAACATTATTGGCTTTATAATTCAATTCCCTACGCTGGAGGTACAAACAGTTGCTTTATGAAGCCATCCCTATGCTAGAGGTACAAACAGTTTCTTTCTAAATCAACCCCTGAGCTGGTGGTATATCATCCCTACGCTGGAGGTACAACCCTACGCTGGTGGTACTGACGCCACCAACCAATCCTCCATATGACAGGTCTAACTAAGACAATTTACTGATTACACGGAATAAATAATTACTACTACACACTTTAAAGTAATACAACCCGAAGGTGAAAGTCAAAGTACGCCAATATCATATGACATATGTTGTCACATAGCTGAGTATAGCAGTTCAGATACACAGAGCACAATTGTACCAGCTATACCAATGGCAACCATAAGACTACCATAAAATCTACTGATTGCAATTCAGCTATATCACTGCAACACACTTCAAAGCCATACAAGGTTGAAGTCCCACAATGTCACTAAAACACTAAACAGCGACATGAAATCTGCCCACAAAATACAAAAAACTTCTGAGTTTTTCACTGCATAATGGAAATTTCATTTTACCGTGGCAAACTGAAAAAATGACCAAAAAATGGCCAAATTTTCTAAAGTGGCCAAACGCGTTTTTTCATGACCAGTGCACTTCAAAAATGGCGAATCTGTCAACCCTGGGCCTGTGCCATCTCCAGTATGTAGGAAAAGTGAGCCCCTCTTTTCCAGCCGCATTTTTTTCAATGGATACGAGGTTCGCTCGACAAATTCAAAAAGGCTTAAAATAAGGTGATACGACAAAACAAATGCAAGCAAATGAAAGAACCAGTGCTGAACATATTATCCAAAGCAAAAAAGCTTACAAATATGTTGCACAAAGCTCATTCAAATTTTTCAAAGCGAGAAACTTTTTGAAAATTAGTGATAATTTAATGAAAAATTAAAATGCTTTCCGAGGGGTTATGATAACAAATTTTATACCAAAATCTTTGGCACTTGTCGAACGTAAAAAATTTGTTTCCACCGAAAGTTCTACAAATCACTGACCTGATCTTAAGCCTCGCCATAGTGAATTTCCCTTTATTTGGAACTGATAAAGCGTTTTGTTTCCTCCATTGTCTTACACCATCAATAAAAGCTGATCTCAATCTCAAGCAAGCCTTATATACTTCTGCAATAACAAAAACACTGATTTCTCCATCCGCAAGTATCAGTTATATGTCAGTGTTGAACATGATCCAGTATCCGGTGTCAAGCGAAATTTCTGACCTCTGCGAAATTTCTGATCTATTATTGTTTCTCAATTATTTTACTTTCCAGAATAAAGAAATAAAGTTTGGCAATCACTTTTTTAATGTGTGTTGTGTAAATTAAAACATTTTGGTTAGATGTCAGGTACCCACAAGAAGCTATTGCACGGGAATAACTTTAACCATTGAAATTTTTTGGACTTAGTCTTTTACCTCAAATATTTTTCTTTTTCCCACCCTAAGCCGACACACGTACCTAACGACGAATCTCTAAGCCCTAATCTTCAGTTTTCTCTGCGTATTTGATATGTAGAACAAGAGATGGCACGGTTCAGCACTTTTGCAGCCTGGGCCGCATGGAGCTAACAAGAAACCACCCGCCCTGGGCCATTTCTGCTAAACCACATAATATTTTCTGGCCCTACCCGGCCCGTGGCCCGTAATAAAACGTAACTGCAAAAGCAAAGTAATAACACTTCCGTTTTCATTTTGTTGTCCTTTGGACACTACAACCAAAATCTCTAAGTACCACGTACATGCAATCTATGATAAAAAGGCTAGAGTTTTATGATTGCCTATTGTTTAGGCAAGTTGTAACCTAAAGTATAGTTGTTCCACAAATTATGTGCAATACAAACCATTCCGTACTCTTTCATACAGTAAGTATGCTGATTGCTGTGAATATTATGCAATGTAGGACTATAAAATATAGTTAGTACTGTGCATCATGGGGGATGTATGTCATGACATATGAATAATAATTTGTTGTGTTATTTTTAGATCTTCCTGACAGTAATTATTTGACGAACCTAAAAACCATACTCTGTTTTTCACGTAGGCTACCCATCTCAATCACTGAATATTTTTTAGGCAATGGTTATACATTTGATATGCCTGTGGATCTTGAAATTTGAAAACTTATTCATACGCCATCTGTAACGGAACAATAATGCACTATGAGAGTGTAGTAGGCTTGGTAGAAACGAACTAAACGTAAAAGATGAACCCTAACCTTTACCTCAACCATAGCCCTAACCCTAAGCTAACCTAACATAACACTAATCTAACCCAAAGCTAACACTAACGCTAACCTAACACTGACCCTTAAACTTCAAGGGTTAAGTTAAAGATAACACGTTACAAAAAGTAAAGAAAAAAGCAATGAAAGTTGGCAAGGTGAGTGTCGAACCAAACACCACTGGCATAGCAGCCGTCACGCATAACCCATAGGCTTTGAGGTCCATGCCATTCAGTGACGCCAGGTTATTTTCCCAGAACAAGCAAGTAAATTTAAAAAACAAGCCAAAAATAGGTAATTTAACCGAAAAACAAACCCAAAATGCGTTGGCAGGAAAATTTAAGAAAACGAAAAATTAGCAAGAAAATCAAATCAAGAATCAAGGTGGCAAATCAGAAATCTGCAAAAAACAAGCAAATTTCAATTAAAACAAGCCCAAAAGCAAGCAACCCACAAGTCTTCAAAAAAACCTGCAGCTCCACAAAAAAACAAGCCCAAATTTGCGGGAAAACTGCAAGGTTCTGTAACATTCAAGTCAAGTTATTTAAAACAATTCCTCGAGAGCACTGGTTAATTTAACAGGAACATGTCCTGGGCACGCCCAAATTTACAATTAAGAAACCTAGACCCCTCCTTTATCGTTCGACTTTGCGCTCAGTTTTAACATAAGACAAAATTGTATTCACTCATGGTTTTATTAAGTCAGCTTTAAGCACTGCGCAATTATTCTCACATCTGTCAGAAACTATTTCGAAATAACAGGGGTTAATTCAAGTATCATAGATTAAAGAACGTAACAAACGTTACTGCAAAAAACAGGGGTTTAACAAGAGCTCAGTTCTTTCATAAGGAAGAGAGAGTAGCCCATACTGCCATAATTTCGATAATTCTCAGTCTAACAGACTAACTGCAGATTGTTCAAGCTTGATAAGCCCATAGCTGGTGACTGGTAAGCTCACGACTTAACTTGCTGCGGTCTCCTCGCTTCTCATTGGCTGATTGTTACGTCTCGCTCTTGTTTTCGGCGAATCACTTTCGAGAACGTTTTTCCGGCGGTACCGTAAGCTCCGCCTACCGTTCTTGCAGCAATCCGGAATGCTTTCCACAGTAGTTCGTTTTATCCGTTTTAATCGGGAATGTCATTTACAATTTTATACTGATTGTTAATGTAAATAAATTCTATAATGTTTCGGGCTACTCTCTTCCTAATTGTGACTTGTGATTACGTGCGGAGTATAAATACACAATGGTTTAAATAAACACACAATACAACGTCCTTGTAAACTAAGTGTTTTTAGTTGTTACTTTGTTCCATCTCCATTCTCCTGTAATTCAGTCCATTCGGTGATGCGACTTATTGGTGTTTCAATATTCGTACTAATCACTGCTATTTCATGGAACCATTGACAAACTTCTAAGTCGTTGTCTTAACTCACTTTTGAAGTCTTCCTTTGTTTGTATTTCAGAGTCACTAGACGTTTCATGTTGAGGATGCAACGCAAACTTAACAGTTGGCAACACTGATGCCATTTGAATGACAAACTGACCCTTTCATTTCAATTGCGTCAGGCCAGGCGTATCTGTTGTCACTTTCTATTTTTTATTATCAGACTTGCAATCTGTTGCAATATTTGAAATTTCTGACTGGCTGATATTTCCACCCAACTTGATGTTCAGGCCTTCTGTGTAACGGCAACAGTGGTTTTCATCATGTTCTTCAGTGCTTAAATGTTTTGTTTCTGTGTGGTCTGGTCAGTGTTGTGAAAAACTGCTTTTTGCTTCTCTTATGCACTTCTAAACTTTGAAGTTCTTGTATGATGTCAGTCATTATGCTTGCTGCATGACTTTTTTTACTCTTGTAGATCTTCTCCATTTCCATTCATTTTTCTTGCCTAATCAAATGTATATCTCATTATCTGTGACTCATTGCATGTGCATATTTCTCATTTCTTCATGCATTTCTTGCCCTCCAACTCTATTCAGTGCTCATGTGAGTGACTGCTGTTCCATTTGTGATCTGATTTTATGGGTTTGATTTTTTCCATTTTGTTTGCTTATTATGTGTTTTCATGTGCCGTGTCTGTATGGTGTTTACACGTACCACCTCAATAGAATACTGCTGTTTTGTGATTTGTTTTTTACTTTGTACTTGCATGCTATAAAATTTCTTTTGCTATTCTTCTTTAATGCAATTTGGTGATCAGTGCCAAAAAATGCAAATTCCAGGTAATCAAACTTTACTATCCCGCAAACTGTCGTAAACTTTTGTTAAACTTACTTTCCACTACTGTAAAAGATTTGCATATGAGCTACACCTTTCAAGTTGCTGTCTTTCTGAAGAAAAATGAACATTTGAGACTTGATACATCAGCCGTCAAAAAGCTCTTATCCATCTCCCTCATTTTTTATTTCAAGCTCCTTTGTTGCCAGCGCTGACGTCTGAAATGCCCTGCAGTGCTCACTTCAAGTATGTTGTTCCTAGATTGGAACTTTTGACCTTTTTTAGGGATTTTTTAGGAATTTTTAGAAAAGTTTGAAAATGTGTAAAATTAATGATTTCACTGAAACTCCAAAGGCCATAAATATAAAAAATGTTTGTTTCTATATTTAACGCTTATCAATGCGCTCCGATTTTATCCTGCACCACCACAGATTTGGGGATTTTTTAGTACTGTTCTTGGAATTTTTGGAGTTGAATTTGTGATAGCCCTGATGCCCTGCAATCTATTATGGTTAAATGCAGACAAAGGGCAAGGAGTGAAAAGTTGTAGTGTTGCTGAAAAACATTTCCTGCAAGCAGGTCAGGTTTCCCAGGATTGATATTCCCACATTTTTCATGGCCTATTGGTGATGTCAATTTTATCTGAATACATGTCTTGCTTCATCTGTGAACAATGATGGAAACTGGTAATTATATCCTCACCTTTGAGCGTAATGTTGCTTCATGCTCAAGTCACCATATATAACATTGTTCTCCGTTGGATCGAATTAAGGCTGCTGTAAACTTGATCTTAAGGCCTTTTGAAATCCATATTTATTGAGTGTTTCAGATATGCTAAGCTAAACCAACATTGGTTTAGCCATCATTATTGCGAGAAAAATATTAAGTTTATTTCTGCTGGCTTTTGAGGTTTACTTGTGTTGCAAATATGCATGAAATCACAAAAATGTTTGGATAGCACTAATTACAATCAGAGCCGGTCTACGATATATTCGTACTTCGATTTCGCTCTGAAAAACAGCAGTTTTCGGTTGCCTTGCCAATGCTATAGCTCCTCCGCCGATTGCGCTAGAGAGCTGTTCAAGGGCTCAAACGGATCGGCCAATCTAGTAGATTGCACTCGAAAAAATTTTTTTGGTTGGGGGTTGCGGATTTTTTGTGACTGACGTCATAAGTGAAGTAGTTTTAGGGTTATTTTGGCTCATGTTGCTTGGCCTAGGGTCCAACCACTAGGTCAAAGTGTTTCGCTGAAGTTTTCATTGATTGGTACCTTATTGATGCCTTTGAATTTGAGCGTTGACTTTTATTTGTTTATCTACTGAATATTTATTGCATAAAGCATTTAAAGGTACCGTTCTGGATACCTTACCTGACGCGGTGTAAATCGTTTGCAAATTCAATTGGGCGACCGATGTGGAAGGTGTTTAACAAATTTTCTAAGGAAAAATCTAGAGAATGCAATCTTAAGCAGTAGGTTTGCTGCTCTTGACAATCGACTTCGAAACGTATG
>Ga0210059_1012678_pt1 | contig 12692 bp, 18 predicted proteins | sample Ectturendosymbi2_FD_188042 | JGI IMG/M metagenome (GOLD analysis project Ga0210059, IMG submission 188042) | Ecteinascidia turbinata endosymbiont from Florida, USA - Sample 2 (SPAdes) (version 2) | ecosystem: Host-associated > Tunicates > Ascidians > Unclassified | place: Key West, Florida...
CTGAGCGACAATCGTTCAAGTCGGGCTACACGGGTTTGCAGAGCGTCAACCTGGCTTGTGAGGTCGGTTATCAGACCCTGAAGATATTCATCGTGAGAATCGGTATAGTGCTTATGAACAGCATCGCTGGTCTGAGTTGGATTCGCAAGTACAGATATTCGATGATTATTCATTTTAAGATGTCCCTGGGCACCTTCTGGAGTTACGTGAAAGGTTCTCTTCCTTAGTTGATTATCTATGAAACCACTTGTCGCGACGTCAGTGTCTTCAACTGGCTCTCCAATGTTTGTTATCCTTTTGTCATTGTAATTTTGATGATTTTCTGGCAGAGAAGTTCCATCAAGAAACATAACTCTCTGAGAAATATTCTCATTAGTTACAAGTAGCAGCTGCTCTTTTTCGGATCTCACTGAATTAACTGCAGCATCCAACGTTCTTCTAGCAACCCGACAATATGATACTGTTCACCCATGCTGAAATGTTTTGTTGCTATTCCTTGTGGGTCCAAGTCCAAACTGTTTGTTCTGATGTCTCGATTCAAAATCTGTGCATGGTTTGCAACCGCGTTGCCGACTGCTGTGTTGGCTGCAGGGTTGCTTGTTCTAAAACACTTGTTGCTCAATCTTGAAGTGTTCGTAAATTTACCGCATCTTGTTCTTCAAGAGGGTTCCCGACAAGAATTACTTGAAACCTCCAGCATGAAGAGCCCCTCTCATCCAATTGTTCCATCACGTTTCGGATAGAATTCGTTTGCATAACTCAATCTGACTGCGTCATTGCTCTGAACAGGCTCTGAACCAAGTGTGAAATCCTGTTTCCAGCCATCCCAATCCCTTCCTGCATACTTCCGCCCAAAAGCGACAGCTTCGTATCTGCGTATCCTTTTGTCACTGCGTGGTGATTTTCTTCTGGCGCCCCCAGGTATGAGATATGGTTCCCATCCATATTTAAATCTTTTGCCATAGTCGACGCAGAGGTATAACGATTCAAAAAATTTTCTTCAATCCACTGTTTCGGAACCACTTCATCTTCATTTTGTGGATTTGAGTTTATATTTCTTATTCTATGCTCTCCCATCCCAATGTCGCCGTGCATAGTGCCCCCTTCAATTGGTAACCTTTTGCCTGCTTCAAAATGAACATACGCTTGATTCACCAAGTCATAATCTTCTTCTGGCCATCTCACGTTTTTCACTAAATGACCCTACATATTCAAATCACTTTCGCCAGCACTTTTCGAGTCGACGTAGCCTTTCATCCCCACGTCGCCTTCTTCGGTTGGAGACAATACGTTTTTAATTGGATTATTCTCCATATCGATCAGGTCACCCCTTTTGGAAAATTTTTCATTGACATATTTCTTCCTCACTGCATCCATTGGACCCTGCGGAGAGCCAAGATTCCCAATGCTTTGACCAGACATTTCAATGGCTTGACCTTTTCACAAAAAGTTGCTGTTCACATATTCATGTGAAACTCTACTCACATTTGTAACATTTTGTCCCTTTGTGGGACTATGACCAAATTTGTCAACTGGCATGTTATTTATATCACCAAAATTTGTTGATTATTTCCTGAAGCCCTTTTCCTTTTTGCATCTCTTTCAAAACAAAAAGACAAAGATGTTCGCAAAAAAACTGCTTGCCTCGGTTGAATTTGTTCTTTTGGATAGAACACATCGCCAAGATAGTTGTTCAGTTCAGTTGGCGGGAGCAATCCAAACAAGTCAAAATACCACTTATCATTTCCTTGTTTGAACCACATGACCCAGTGCGTCCGATCTCCAGAAGTGTCGTCTTGGTTCATAATTGCGCACTCATTTCGTTTTGGTTTCATTGGCAAAAGTGTCTCTCAAGAAAATACCACAAAAGTTTTTCAAACCAATCTTTTTCACCGCATCATCATCTTCAAAGTTGCTCAGAGGTTTGTTTGGAAGAACCACGTTTTCAACTTGGATGTTCATTTATTCTAAACAAAACTTTCCGAATTCTTTGACAACATCTTATCAATTTCCAAATCCACTTCTTCAAACTTTATGTATGTTTCATTTTGTTTTCTCGTCTGAGAAAGAATATTCTCAAACTCTGATGCGGAAATTTCATCGTCCGACAACGCCTTCGAAACCATGTTACGAATTGAGTTGAGCTGCATCTCAATCAAAGTTTTTTGTTTCTCATGTTTCTGTATTTTCTTAAAAAGGAATTTTTCAATTACTTTCAGAAAAATTGAAGCATTTACAAAAAACACGTTTGTTCCATGCAAAACCTTCCCAGAAATAGTTCCGATGATTTCTTTGAAATCTGACAAAAACCCAACGTTCAAAAAAAACATACAAAGCTGAAAAATCAAAAGGCAGACAGTGCAAAAGTTCAGCAAGCAATTATATTTTTTTTATCATTGCGGAGTGTTTGAGTTTTTCTTCATTCAGCCCCCTTTCAATAATATGAATTTCGTGTAGTTGGTATAAATTGGGGTTCATTTTTTATTCAATGGAATAAAAAATTCAAATCCGCATCTTACAAAAGCCAACCGAGAACTAGAATATTCTTTGACGGAAAATTTGGACCAAGAAGAAGACCATGGTCGCTAACAACTTGACCCCCCTGTTTCAAATACAAACCATCTCCAACCATGCCAAGCCCCGAACATATATATGGTTTCAAATATAGCCCCTGACTGTCCGTTTCAACTTTTGCGATGTTTGAGCCTTTTTTCAAATACAGTCCATTTCCCATGGCTTTGTTAGTAGCCTTCTGAGCAAGTGCAGACCTGACACCTGACAGTGACCCAGTCGCCAATGTTGGGAGAACGGTCTTGCCAAAAAAGGCAAAGCCTTTGCAGCCAAACCTGCTAGGAACCCGAGGAACCCTCCCTCTATTTTCATGTTGTGAACAACCTGGCGTTTGCTCATTTTTATTGTGTCACCTTTTCCATCCAGATAAGCTTTTGTCATTCTGTTCACTTGTGAATTGGTCAAAGCAATAAGATTACTTCCACACAAATCTTCGTAGCTGAGACGAATGCTCGCGGGGGTCTTTGTATTATGGCGTGTTTCAATTTTTGCTGTTGATTATCAGAAATGTTTACTGATACGTTTCTGTAAGACATGTTTATTATATGTAATTAAATTTCTCTCAAGTGATGTCTGATTGTCAGGTTTTCTCCACGAAGATTCAATTGCTTTCCGTTTTGGTCTGTGACAACCGTTTCCATTTTATGGATTTTATCCAAAATCACTGGAAGATACACAAGGTTTCTCGGGTTCTCAACGATTTTATATCCAGGTGGCACGTTTGGAAAGAAACTGTAAATTGTGTTTTGCGTTCTCCCATTCACATAAGATCCCCCGATCACATCAACATTCACGAGAATTGAATTTATTGATAAGATGTTGACAACACTATCTGACTCGTGAATGCCCTCTTTGTAAACCTGATTAAGAAATCCGAGAACGCTTGAAATTGAATTTCGCGCTCTGAAATCAACCTGAAAGTCGTCTTGAATTTCCAAGACACTTTTCAAAGTGGTGGTGTTTGCTGTTATCTTCACAGCATCATCATTATGCCCATTTCGTTTCGTCATAATTTTAATTTTTCCGCAATGTCAATGAGATCGTAACTGCCTTCTGGAATTTGAACTTCGAACCATTGTCTTTGCCGCGTTGAGTCATCCTCGTCACCTCTCCCCACCTCAACCAAACTAGGAGAATATCGAAAAACGGTGTTTTCATCAGACAGATTCGGAAACGAATAATACGTCTCCAATTTCACCAAAGCCATCTCATACTTTCGCGTTCGATCCAACTCAATTGGTGGATGAAAAGTCGTCTTTATTTTTATCGAATTCTCTGAAACCACAATCTGAGTTGAAGTTTTCGGAGAATTATTTCTCTCAATTTTTTCACGAAGTTCAGTGTTCATTTATTCTATGATATAAAAGTCGTCAAACCCCGATCTGAACTTCCCACAGTTCTTTGGTGAGGTCAATACAATCACAACAAAATTGTGTGGCTTTGACCATGCCGTTGTGCAAAGTTTTTTGAACTGTTCCTTCGTCATGTCTTGAGACACATTGTCGTTAAAAATGTGATCAATATTTTTTATGGTCTTGAGAAAACAGACAAAAGAAATTTGCATTTTCTCGAATTGTCTGGCGGGACAATTTGAAATAATTTTGACTTAAATACAACCAATCACAATTTGAATGTCTTCCACGAACGTAATATGCTTCACACTTGTTTTGTTTCTGAAGCAAGAGGTCATCAAATAGCATCAGATTTTTATGCTCAGGGGAGATTTCCTTTGGGTCTGGGACATCATCAGCCGATTCATAAAAATTACACTCAATAGGCTCATTGGTTTCTGTTCTTTGCGCAGAGGGGACCTCTTTCTTTGCCAACTCATAAATCAGCTCGTTTGGTGAAATTTGTTCGCGCTGTATTTCATCACGACTTTCAAAAACTCTCATGATCATCTCCTTTGGAAGTTGTTCTTCAAAAACTTTTCTCAAAATTTTATACTCTGGTTGAAACAAACTCTTACCAAAAACTGACAATTTTGAATAGTCCAACCAGCCAGGTCTGAGAAGAAGATTCAGCAACAATGTGGTCTTATTACAGCCTGATTTGCCAACAATCAAACCCCGCAGACTCTTTGGCAGCAGAGGGTGATTGTTTTTATTTGTCACGTTTTCATTCCATGACAGGTTTTTAATTTCCATTTATTTTGTAAAAGCATTTAATAGATGAATCAAATATATTGTGTTAAATGCCGACGATTTACGGGCACGAAAGACATCAAACAGAAAACAACAAAAAACAACTGTCAAATGCTTCAAGGCATCTGTGTTGTTTGCGGAAAGAAAAGTCAAAAGTTATAAGCGCAAGTGGAAAAGGGTTTATCAGTGACATAATCAACAGTCTTCCATTTGAAATGCACATGCCGGGTCACAACTGCACAGGACCAGGCACAAAGCTGAACAAACGTTTGAATGCTGATATGACTCCAAAGGCGTGGTCGAAACCATTCAACAGAGTCAACAAGGCAGCTTATCACCACGACATTTGTTATGTCAAAAACAAAGACACAAAAACACGCAACGAAGTTTGTGATAAGAATATGTTGACAGAGCTTAATGGTATTCACAACCCCACACTTCGAGAAAGGATGGAGAGAGGTTTTGTGTCTACGATTATCGGGACGAAAAAACACTTCGGATGGGGGTTAAAATAAACAAGTGCAGCGAGAGCGTCAATTGGAGTTCTCAATTAGCTGATGAACTTCATAAACCCATCATCAAAAATTTTCCAAAACGAAAAGTGTATGTGAATGGAATTGATAAAATTTGGGCTGCAGACCTCATTGAAATGCAAGCATTTTCAGAGTCCAACCGTAGGGTCAGGTATCTTCTCACAGTGATTGACATGTTTTCAAAATATGGTTGGATGCTTCCGCTCAAAGACAAAACTGGAAAATCTGTCGCAGACACATTCATGGAGATTTTCAAAAAATCAAAGCGAAAACCAGAAAAGCTTTGGACAGACAAAGGCCGAGAGTTTTACAACAAAAATGTGAAGGAGTTGGGTGTAGAGCTTTACTCTACTGAAAATGAAGAAAAAGCTTCGGTGGCCGAACGTTGGAACCGCACGATGAAAGAAAAAATATTCAAGTATTTCACAGCAAACAATACCAACAATTATATTAACGTTCTTGACAACTTTGTTGAGAGATACAACAACACGAGGCACTCTAGCATAAAAATGACTCCTGTTGAGGCAAGCAAGAAAGAGAATGAAGTGAGAGTTTACAGAAACCTCTATCCAGACTTTACAAGACGGCCCATGAGAGCAAAATTCAAAACTGGTGACAAAGTTCGAATTCTCAAGAAGAAAGGACTCTTTGAGAAAGGGTTCACCCCAAACTGGACAGAAGAAGTGTTCGCCGTTTCAAAAATTCAAAGAACCAGCCCAGTTACTTATAAAATAACTGACCTGAACGGTAAAGAAATTCAAGGGACTTTTTATGAACAAGAGCTTCAGAAGGCATCACAAGAAGTTTACAGAATTGAGAAGATTGTGAAGAAAGACAAAACAAGGTCATTGGTGAAATGGAAGGGCTATCCAGAAAGATTCAACTCTTGGGTTGACAACAAAGATCTTATTAAACTTTGAAATAAATGCCAAATGATCTTGGAATCCAAAGCACAACAGTCACTGCGTTTCTGAACGACAAGCTCTCACCAGAGCAAATTAAAGGATTGCAAAAAGTTATGAACCCTGATCCAAAGCTGTATAGAAAAGTTTTCATCTTTTGAGATTAATTTTGGACCGGGTCCAAAATTGGGCCTCCAAAATTGGCCCTCCAAAATTGGCTCTCCAAAATTGGACCTCCAAAAATTAAGGCATACAATAAATGAGTTTTCTAAAAATAAAAGATCCATCCAAAAGAGATGCACTTGTTGCTGAATATCTCAAAACCAAGAACAAAATTCAATAAAATTTTCGCTCAGAACGATTAGGTGAGCAATCAATGTATGAAGATTTTGGAAAAATATTCAAGCCAATAACTCAACAACAACAAAAGTCATCTGAAGAAATTGTTTCTAGGTTTGCTCCACTTCAAGAAGCGATTGAAAACATGCCTCCAGCATTGCCTTGGGGTCAAGTCGAAGGACAACCTGAAGCGTTACCAAAACCTGAACTTGACACACCACAAATAGAACTTAACACACCACAAATAGAACTCAATGAAACTTCATTAGCCGGAGAATATCTTGAAAAGTACTCACAAATAAAGGGTGATGCTGATAGGGCTTTGGGAAAAAGCAGAGATATATGAAAATATTTTATGGGTGGGAAAAGGGTTATAATCGATCGAGATAGTAATTTGGGTGTTGGTGAAAAAATATATGTGGGAACCCCAGGTCTTTGGAAGCTCATTGTTTCCAAAAAACAAAAAAATTGATGAAATTTCACAAGAAGATAAAGATAAATACTTGGATCTAATTTAAAACAACAAATTCGAAGTTTACTACTAATAAATATGGAAATGAAAAGATAGTAGCACCCAACAGCAGCAAATATAAGATTATACAACAACTAGAAGGTGAAAAGAAAGGCGGTGGCGTCTTTCTCCCAAGCGATCCAAACGCTTTGTGTGAACGGTTGGAATTGTTGATGGCTTGGAAACAAGCAGAAAACACAAGCCTTCGAAATGAAATCGTTAGTATTTGTGATGAACTTTTGAGCCAAAAAATTTTGCCTCATGATGCTTACAAAAACTTAATGTTTACATTAAATAAAGATGTTAATAATTAAACGTGGATATTAACAAAAATACCAAGTCTGGAATTTTTCAAAGCTCAAAGACTTTTTGTCAGGATTCATCAGTAAAAAGCAAGTTGTTGACACAGCTTTGAACATTGCTCGAAGTGCCGGGCAAAAGACTGGACAAAAAGCTATTGATTTTGCGAGTTCAAAGTTGACTCCCAAATCACAACAAATTTTATCAAAACTTGTGTCTTCAACACCCTTGCACCTCAAGGAGCAACACCACAGAAGGCATTGCCGCAGGTGTCAACACCGAATTTGAACAACTTGATAGCTGGGTCGGGGCAGCGTGCGATCAAGATTCAAGACCTTGTCAGACGGTTGAATAAACAACAAAATTTTATGCATATAATAAACAATGGACATTCTTAACATTGCTGAAAAAACTTAAATCGATGAAACAGTTGAAGAGTATGAATATCACAGTTAGGAACCGATCACCGGCACAAATTTGAACAATCCCGGTGAGATTCGAATGAATCATGAAACGCAGGGCTTGTTCACACACCCGGGTGAAAGTTATCTGGTTTTCGATGGGAAGTTGGTAAAAGCAGCTGATGACACTGAATACGCAAGCCCGGACGTAATTTCATTCACCAATAACGGGCTTATGCACCTTGTCAGCAACATAAAATATCAATTGAGTGATCAAGAAATAGAAAGTGTTTTTCACCCCGGACAGGCCACAACCATGCTCGGACTTTTGAAATACCCAGGAGATGATTTTCAAAAATCGGTCGGACTCAACCAATTGTGGTATAAAGACGATGGCACAACAGCTCATCTTCAAAATGACATTGGTTTTGCAGCCCGGCAACAGTATATTATTCAAAAACCTGATCTGAAAGGCACATTTTCATTCAGAGTTCCGCTGAAACACATCTTTGGATTCTGTGATGGTTATGATAAAGTTGTCTACGGCTTCAAGCATCAATTGACTCTCGTAAGGAAGGGTGATAACGACACAGTTTTCGGAAACAACGCAGCTGATGCTGGGAAAGTTGTTTTAACAAAATTGTTTTGGTTTGCCCCCATGTGCTTCCAGCGCTTGAACAAAAACTTATGTTGTATAAAACAATTGAGTAAAAAGCAAGTCTCCCAGTCCGGTATCGAAGGATTCAATGTGACTCTATTCCAGTCGCCCAAGCGAGAACATTCACCTGGCAACTCTCGGCAAAATCAACTTCGGAAAAACCTCGCTGGATAATTGTGGCGTTTCAGACGGACAAGTCTGGAAACCAGGAACACAACCCGTCACGTTTTGACCACTGTAATCTCACCAACATGTTTGTGATGCTCAACTCTAGGAGATACCCCAAGATTGATTATGATGGAAACAATTTTGCACAACAAAAATTCTCAGGAGTTTACGGTGATGCCGCCGCTTTTCGAACAAAATTTTGCAGACTAGAAGAACTGGTTTCTTCCACAAACATTCAACCCTCTGATTTCAAAGAGTTGTTCCCAATTTTCGTTTTTGATGTCTCAAAACAATCAGAAAAACTCAAAAACTCTGTGACTGAGATTCAGATAAAGGCTCAGTTCTCAGCAAACGTGCCTGCAAATACAGAAGCTTTTGCCGTTATGATATCAGATAAATCATTGATTTTCCAGAGTGATGGACAGAAAATGCGTGTTGAATATTAAAAAGTATTTTTCAAAAACTGCCAATGATTAAATCAGATTATGCTTATAGTCTTCAAGGCTATAAAACCTAATTTGACGATAGTGCTTTGTCACAAAATGAGCAACACACCTTGAAAGTTTGCTTTTTTCACAAACTACCAAGACATGAACAGCCATTTTGGACAAAGCTAAGCGTCTAGGGTTAAAGGTTATTCGCTCCAATAAGAGCGTACAGAGCGATTTAAAAGTCTACATAGCACAAGAAAATTTTAAAAGAGACCAATCAATACTAATCAACAAGTTATAAGGCCTTACAAAGCTAAGCACCTGGGGTTAAAGGTCATTCGCTTCAGTAAGAGCGCAGAGAGCGATTTAAAAGTCTACATAGCACATAAAAATTTTAAAAGAGACCAATCATACCTAACCAACAAGTTACAAGTCCTTACAAAGCTAAGCACCCGAGGTTAAAGGTCATTCGCTCCAGTAAGAGCGCACAGAGCAATTTAAAAGTCTACATAGCACAAGAAAAGACATAAAAAATCTCGAAATCCTGGCAATAGCCTTGGCCGTTAAAACATGCAGAACACATGAGTAGCACAAAGAGGTGTTGTTGACACACAAACAATGTTCTTATTTCTATTGTGCAGCAATTTTAGGATCATTGAACATACTTTCAATGTGCTTAATATTAGCATAGATGCAGCCACAAGGTAATGCAACTTTTCTAAATTTAACATAAGGCTCCAATACCCTTGCAACTTGTCTGAGCTTCTTGGAATAACTTTGACTCTTACCAATACACTTTTCAATTTATTCACCTCATTTATAAGTTTTTGGGTGAATCTCAAGATAGATTTCAAATGCTTTCTCTTACCACAAACCAACATTGATCGTTTTTCAAGAAAGTTTGCTTCACTTAACTTCATTAAATTTTATGCATGTTTTAGCTTTTCCTCAGCTTCATCCAATGTTGCCGTCTGAAAATTGTCTGTTCTTGTTGAGCTAAAGATGAACCATATTGATACAGGTTCTTTTTGAAGAAAAGATTCAACTAACTTCCTTTCAGACCAGCAATTTTCTTAGTTTTTGTAAGCGCAAGCATCAAATTTTTTGTATTCTTTTTAGAAGCACCATTTCCATCATTGTGCAATGATGGTGAATTTAACATTTGGCCATTTTCGTTTGTCTGCTAAAGAACCATTCTTAAGCTTTTCAATACAAATAAGTGAGTCCTCATGAAAACGTTTATGTTTGTCGAAAGCTTGCAATTCATCAATTTCCCACAAAACATCATCAAGTTCTGGCGTTCCCTCAAAACACATAGGTTCTTCACTATCATTTGATTGGCAGCCAATAAACATCAGTTCTTCGCTATCACTGCTTGATTGACCTTGACGTTCTTCAAAGCTTAAGCGATGACTTTAGCTGCGCGTTCCAATCATAATTTTTCAATCAGTGAAAACACCGCCAATTAAGCTTAAATCAAAAGGTTTACTGATTTAGTAGTCTAATGCTTAGCTAGGAAAAATAAACATAGACCAAAGGATTAAACACAGTCTATTTGCTTAGCAAGTTAAAAATACAACTTATTTTCTAACTATGCAATCCTGCTAAGAAGCATTCAAGTAACATCAAACACCTGTGAACTGACTTTGTGTAACTGAATGGGCAAGCAATGCACGCAGGGCGAAACCAAACTTTTACCTTCATTCAGAAGCAATGAACGCGTGACTGACCACAACGAGGCGAACCTCAGACAAACCTTTGTTTCTCACGCAAAGAAAGTCACTAAAAGGTGAAAAACCACAGCTGGGGACGATGAATGTCATTCGAAGTCGCCAACACAATCTCACCACAGAACAAGTGAATAAAATAGCTCTCTCGACAAATGACGACAAACGTATCATCAAGCCTGACAAAATACAAACTTTTGCTCACGGATACAAGACGGGCTGACAATGCAACAGGGGGTCTGGCAAAGGGAGCAGGCTGGGACATGAGGGGAGCTGACTGCAGGCAGGCCAGGACATGAGGGGAAGTGACTTGGGGCAAATGGGACAGGCTGGGACATGAGGGGAAGTGACGTGGGGCAAATGGGGCAGGCTGAGACATGAGGGGAACTGGCTGGGGCCAAAGAAAAATGAGGCACAATGCCCAAAACCTCTCTACTTATTTGCAAAAAACAACAGCTATTGTACTGTACACTAATTCAACATTGGCAAAGAAAGCACAAAAATTTTATGTCCACAAGGTTCATTATTCAGCAATGTAATGAATCACTTATTCAGTGTTAACCTAAATCTCTTTTTCTTTTCAACCTCTTTCAAAACTGACTTCCAATTTCAAGAAGTCAATACATTTTCACCACGCTCATTACTTAATTTTTAGATAAAGCCACATCGAGTTAGGCTACTAGTCAGCTATGCTGTTCAGACAGAAACTGGTACTTGGTTCAACTTCAACGCTGAAAAAACGTTTTAGTAATGCCTTATACTGTACACCATTATTTTACTACGTTCTACTAGCAAATGCAATTCTAAGATGAAACAACATTCGTCTGAACAACGACGGGATGCGTCATAACAAAACAATAGAATCATTTTCACCTTCACACAGTTCCAAATTGCAGTGCATGTTGCATGAAAGTTGAGATGTCCTCTCTTCCCTAGCCTGAAAGTTAGGATCCCGAGCAACAGGGAATATTACCCTGAACCGAGAGAATATAGAAAAATAAATTTTCACCAATATCATTTGCAAATAGTGTATTTTTTCTTCCCAAACACTATTAATCCATTTCAAGTTTTTTCTATGGTCACAATTTATTTCATTTGGATAATCCAGTTCCGGATCCAGTTGAAGAGAAAACGATATCCAATCCAAATCCAAAAAACTACAAATATCCTGGCGGTTTGGACTCAAAAATTCGGATCCTGTACACCACTGGTTCACACTTCTATTGCTGCTACGTAATCACCAGCCAACCAAAGAGAGAGTTGAAACAGCGACCTTTAGCATAATAGCAACTGAGATTCCCCATTCGACAAGGTCCATTCTTCTATCGTTGCTACGAATTCAACGTGGATTTGTCCATCAGAGGCTCAGAGATTTTGTAAAAATAAGTCTACTCGAGTCACCATCGTTCTCAAAGTGACTCGAGCCTGAGTCATCAAAATTATGACTCGAGTCACATTATCTCTGGTAATCACGGGATAAGAAATAGGTTTCGAAGATTTGGCATTGTGTTGCATCGATGACTCTGACAGGTTGCAATACAGTATTCGCCTTGTATTTGTTATTTGACTATTTTTATGAATAGATCAGGCTTTTATTGTGAAGACATGTGGCGGCTTTTCACTGTGAGGATGCTTTTGTTGTATGGGAAAGATCACGCAACCGTACTCAACGTGTGCGTTTTGTAGCCGTCACTCATTCTTGTGTTGAAAGCAAGTTGCAAGCTTTGCAATTTGGGATTTTTTTACTTTTTATTTTAATATTTGTTATGACAAGACACGATGTCCGTAGTATAAACGCACACATTCTGCATAAAGCAGGTCGATAAAAACCTGACAAAACACAACGTTTTACAAGACACTGGAGCCGACAGAATCGCAGGGGCTGTTAGTGTTACCACTACCACCAGTACCACTACCAAGGTTGCCAGTTGTTTGGCTTTTTTGGCCACATGCCTACATTTTTATGTCAATTTGGCAGATTTAACCCTTTCACTACCAACGGGACAA
>Ga0210059_1012679_pt1 | contig 12692 bp, 6 predicted proteins | sample Ectturendosymbi2_FD_188042 | JGI IMG/M metagenome (GOLD analysis project Ga0210059, IMG submission 188042) | Ecteinascidia turbinata endosymbiont from Florida, USA - Sample 2 (SPAdes) (version 2) | ecosystem: Host-associated > Tunicates > Ascidians > Unclassified | place: Key West, Florida...
GAAGGCGAAGATTTTCCCTACGTTTAGAGTTATCACTAAATTAGGGAAATAGGGAAAGCAAAGCGAAAATTGTCCCCACGTTTAAGTTCAGCACTTAACGTAGGGAAATAGGGAAGGCAGGGCGACGGGTATCCCTACGTTTAAGTTCAGCAGTAAATGTGGGGAAATAAGGTGAAGATTGTCCTTACGTTAAATTTTAGCACTAAATGTAGGGAAATAGGCAAAGCAAAGAGTTTACCCACGTTTTGGTTCAGCACGAAATGTTAGGAAAGCAAGTTGAGAGCTTATCCTCAATGGAGATTGAGCACGAAAATAATGTTGTACGGTAATGGATGTATAGTGCTAACAAAAAAGTTGTGGTAAGGCATCCAAACAAGATAGCCATTTTGAAACAGCAGAAAACTCAACCTTTTAAGTCCCGCGAAAACCATGTTTCATGCAGAGCTGTGCAATCCTATAACTCGCCAGGCGATTGAGCTAGAGAGCTGTTCAAACCCTCTACAGATTCAGCAAGTCTTGTAGTCAAAATCGAAAAAAAAATTTTTCGTTTTCGGTGGGGGGGTTTCGGGGGAGAACGCCACAAGTGGGGAGGTTTTGGCTACATTGACCTGACCCTGGGCCCTAACCCATTGGGCCATTATTATGGCTCAAGATTTTTTCGGAAACTGGGCCAAAATCCGCGTCTTTAGAGCTATTGAATGACTTTCTAGCATATCTGTAGCCGAAATTATGGACAAAACACCAAAAATTTGTGAAAATTTCAGCACCCACAAACCCCAGTCTGGGTTGGAAAACATCCCTTTTCTAAATGGCCATCACTCGCCAGCGGATCGAGCTAGAGAGCTGTTCAAATCCGGTCTGAATGAGGAAAGACTTGTAGGTTAGGCTGAAAAAATATCTTTTCGCCGTGCGATTTCGGTCTTTTTGGCTGTTTACAAAACCACAGGTTGTTTTGACAGGTTTCAATAAATAATCCGTGACGTCAACGGCCAGTGGGAGTGCGTGAATCGAGCCGAATCAGCGGGGCGAAACCGCTCGAGATTTAAAAGCATTCTAGGCTATGGTACGAGGTTTCAGAGGGTTTGATGGACTTTTTAGCATTTCTGGTTGATAAGGTATGGAAAAAATGGTAGAATAAGAATATGGTAAATCCCCTGATGGCCCTTGGGAATTCCTGACATATTTGGAATATTTTTGGCATAACTTTTGATCCAGAAACTTGATCAAGGGCTCTATAAACGCGTACTTTAGCCTAGAATCCAAAAATACTGCGAGTCACAATATTGGTGCGCGGGATCGGATGATGACGTCATATAATTAACCAAAAAACAGACCCCCATCATGAGCCCATTGGCCCAAAACCCCCCATCCAAATTTAAAAAATGTTTTTTTAATCTAAACTACACGAAGCCACTAGTCATTACAGGGTTTGAACAGTTCTCTAGCTCTATCTGCTGCCGAGTTATGGCCAGCCAAAGTTTGGCCTGAAAGCAAATTATGCTTTTTCTGAAAAGTTAGGAAGTAGGCCCAAAACTGTTTTTTTGGCCCATACTTTTGGCCACAGATGTGCTAGCAAGTCAATCAAGGGCTCTATAGACGATAATTTTCACCTAGTTTTCAACAAAACTTTGAGCCAAAAGAATGGGTCAATGGTTTGGGGCCCAGGGCCGGCCAATGGTAGCCTGTTTTTCCAAAACATGTCCTCTTTGTGACGTCACCTCCAGAAAAACCCCCACCGAAACCGAAAATTGTTTTTTTTATTTTGACCACAAGACTTGCTGAATCCGTAGAGGGTTTGAACAGTTCTCTAGTTCAATCGCCTGGCGAGTTATAGGATTGCAAATTTTACAAGAAAAGTGGCGCACGCGGGACTTAAAGGAAGACATCCGTCTGAGTATATTACGCGCTTGCGTGGTTACGTGCGTTGCTAAGGTCCCATGTTTGAATTAGTGAAACGGCGCTCTTCTGTCATTACTTGTTTAGACAGTTAGAAAACCTGATTGTCAATACTAGCTCCTAACTGACGTTGAGTTGACAGAAAAAAGTATCTACCGCAGCTGTTATCTTTTATGTTGTTTGGATATTTTCTGAAATAAAATGGGAAGTGGAGTATGGCATTTCTACACAGCGACACCGAGTGATCGGTACTTCATCTGAGTGAATCCGCGCGGAAACCACTGCACTGGGCGAAATGCCCCAGGTTGTGTAATCAAATCAACGTGGAGCAACCACGCACCGTTTCGGTTTTCAATATCACACCTCAGCAAAGTGTTTTGTTTTACTCTTTAAAATGTTGAACCCAAGCGATTCGAAACCCGTCTGCACGTGCGTATGACCAGTGGACTGACTCCAGTTCATGTATGGATGCCTACACAAGCAACTGTTACCTAGCAACGTACTAGCTCGACACCTGCGCATCGGATAAATCTATAGGAAAGCAAGCACCACGTGGCCAACAGCGAGTACTACTTCAGCTATCCTGAGGCTTACCAATGTACGTTCTTTTTCGGAACCATACAATAACAAAAAAGTTTTATTCAATTGTTTTTCCATCAGTCGGTATGTTGATGCGAGTAAAGTGGAAAGAGCAAGGTCGTCGTGTCATGCATCTGTATTTCCATCAGCATTCGCTTTCCAAAAGCGAGCGTTCACTTGCAATTGACGAAATCTTGAAGCTTTTCCAGCGCTTCGATATACTGTTGATTTTCGAACGCAGTGGCAAGGTCTATCAGCTGATCGCCGAAACCACTCGTCACGCCGCGGTCGCCCAGGAAAGTCAAGAGTGATTGGTACATCACCTGCGTCACGTGATCACAAATGAAATAAGATGTGTTTGTCACAGGTGAGCGTTGCCATTGCCAACACAATCGTGCGGCGTTTAAACTTTACCCGGTTTTGTTCCTGTACGTCAGGGGCGGGGTCCATGACAATTTTCCTACCCACCCACCCCTGCTGTAGGCTATGGCGAACTGACCCAAACTCTCGCAACACCGCACCTTCTAGTTTATAAATAACGGGCAACCGTTTTGCAATGCCCAATACAAAACTAGCATTCAGTCAGGCGTTAATGGGTAAACCATTTTTGTAGCAGGCAATATCTACAGTAATTGATAGCGTTAATGAAAACAACTTACAGTAAGAGGCGACAAGCTGTTTTTTTCGGTCATAGACTGAATGTTTTTTAAATGACCGAAAAAGCTTAAGTCAATTCGGTCATGAAGTCCGAAAAGTCAGGCTGGTGAAAAATGTTGAACGGCGAGTTTTAATACTATTACGGGACAAATGACCGAAATGTCTGGGCGAAAAAAAAAACAGTCGAGAAGAGTGCAACTGCCGAGTGGTGATACAAGCGAACGAACGGGTTGCAGCGGCAATATATAAGCGCTCGCATGCCGGTAAGAACTGACGTACCGGGTCAACGTTTTCTGTTTCGATGCCGTATGTCGCCTCGGTCACTTCACCCTTGTGCAGGATCACTGACCTGATGCTGAATGAGTTCAGACCCTCTGCTCGATAAAATAAAGCACGTTTAGTCTTTTACTGCATGTCTTGTGTAGAAACTCAAGTGATATGTGCCTCCAGTATTGAAAGACAACCAAGATAGTTTTTCACAGACCACCAACTGCGAAAAACTGAGGTTCGCAAGAAAAAAAACACAGTTGCAACGCGTGTGGGGGTAGGGGTTATTGAGGAATGTTGAAGACCTTGCAAAGACGTAATACGAGCAATGTTGACTTTTTCTATTTCACAGGGTTCCTACGCAATTGCGAATATAAATTTTCAGACTTTTTCGGCCTTCTTCCAGGCTTTAACTTTTCTGAATGACATACCCAGGTCAAATACAGACACTATAACAGTTAACACGATGGAAGTAAAATTATTATCAATCTTGAATGAAATATTATGAAAATGCATGTCAAAAGATCAAGTCTGGAAAATTATTTTCTTTTTCCACGCTAAAGGCCAATCTACACTGAGTTGCCAGGAGTAGCAGCGCACGATTCTTTGTTTGTTTTGTTGCGTCGGGTAATTTTGCGCTCGTGCACGGCTCGGCACGGCAACTCCTGGGCGCAATAAAACAAACAAAGAATCGTGCGCGGCTACTCCTGGCAACTCCACAGTGTAGATTGGCTTTAACAGGCCAAAAAATTTTTTTTCCACACTTATGACTCCGTAGGAACCTTGATTTAAGACTGCCGATGGCACGCTGGAATAGTGAGGTAGTTCCAGGTACAATTCAGCCAAGAGGTGTTTATGACAAAAATATTAACATTTCAAGACTACAGAAAAAATTTAATATTAGGTCCTTCACATATGGATAAACAACGCAGAAAAGATGTGCTTTGACATCCTCGTTCCACCGTAATTCGTTTAAGCTTTAGAAAACCCCGATGGCTAAAATTCACCACTTTTGGCGCTGGAACATTTTCTGTAGAAAAAACAATAACGTTATAAATTTATCATCACCTGCTTCTGCATCTGTCTCGGGGGAGTCATCAGGGAAGTAGCAATCAAACGTAAGGGTATTTTCGGACGCTGGCTTTTTTACTTCTACAGAAAAATCGGGTTTCGAAACTAAAGCCTGCCAAGAAAAACAAAAGAATTACTTGAGACAAATATCCTAATAACTTGTTACACAAAACGTGCAGCTTAAAGTTAGCCATGCTGTGTGAAATATTCCAAACCACTCACAAAAAAGCTAGGCTGTTTCAATAAAAATTATGGGAAACGAAAGATTCTGACCACTGCGCAGCCATGCATCCGATATTTTCCTGGTCTGTTACTTTCCAAGCTGAAAACGTTTTATTTAGATGGATCGAGCTAAAAACTGTTAATCCACAGTGGCTGAACACCGGCACGGGCTTAAGCAGCGAGGTAACCAGAACTTCCACAATTTACTCACGTCGTCTTGGTCGGGATCTTCGTCATTCAGTGGAGGAAGAGATGCATTCACGTTGAACTCAACAGTGACCCTAACACAGAAAAGCGCGGATATTGAAAGGTAAGCACTACACCCGCACACACATGAGTTTCATGTAGCAATTGATAAAAAAATCCGATTAGAATTTAAACTGGCAGCTGATTTATAGAAACGCACTGCCTGCGATTTGGAATGCGAGACTGAATTTAACTGGATAAAAACTTCCTTCAAGCAGAATCAGGGGCGTAACGAGGCTAGATGGCGCCCGGGGCAAGCAGGTTTGGCGTCCCCGTGTTCGAATTTCAGGTTTTTACGAAGCAAATGTGCTGTATTGAAGAAAGTACTTGTGACATTGTCAGGACTTTTCGGCGTGCCCCCATAGTGATTCGGCGCCCGGGGAATTGTGCCCCCTCGTTACGCCCCTGAGCAGAATGCACGCTTCCATTTAGTGTACTGTTATATTTTTGACCATACACTGGTCTAACTCTAGCATATGTTTAGGGATTAAGAAACGAACTCCTCAGGAGGCTTTCTCACCCGGAGCAGTGGGTAGCCAGGTTTCAATTCGTCTCATACAAAATGTTTCACTTCTGCTGTTTGCGGGTTTCACTTTACTTTCGCTGTTCACGCACTTCAAATAAACGAGGACGCCTAAATTGTGCGCGATCGATTTTCAGTTAAACATCACAGCGACTGATTTTTACTGAGAAAGCGCTTATTCTGTTACACGCATCGGCAGCTAGAATATGCAAGACCAGATTTTAAACCCCTACACAGCGTGGATGCCACGGCTGTGAAATGATGTAACAGCTGCTGGAGTGGTTGCAAAGACAGAAGGTGGTATTGAAATAAAAGGAGAAAAACAATTATTGATCTTTATTGGAGCCGCATGTACTGTTGAGAGACGTGTTTGATGCAAACTACTCACGTTTTTTTATGCGTGAAGTAAAAAAAGTCGCCTTTCTGCAATGAGCACAACATTTTAACCCGGATACGCTGCTGTGTTAAAGTGGCTGTCTTCTGTGATAATTCGTGCATGTTCAAAAAACAAAATGAAGACAAGCTTTCAGACAACACTTACGAATCTCCTTCCACTTGGCTAGAAAGGGTGCAGTCCGCACCAGCGAACTTCACTTGCCAGTTTCCTGACATCTGAGGAAGTTCGAGCATATCTGCCTTTTCTTGTTTGACTTCGTCGCGTAGGAAGGCAGAAAACGCTTTGTCGCCTGACAAATAAATTCACAATCGATTGCGTGTCTGTTGAGCGGTAAGCGAGCAAGTAAGCTCGAAGACAAGCAAAGATCTTCAGCATATGGACACTTTAACAAAAACAAGCAAAAAATATTCACCAAACACAAGAAGCAAATGATTACGGGAAACACGACATGCAGTTATACTACGAACTGCAACCGTTTAAAGGACCTACTGGACCGTGGTTCAACGTTCAAATGCGCATACCGGGGAAGCCTGGCGTGCTGATACGCATGCAAATATAAAAAAATTAAACGGAACAGCAGAGCTGCTTCTTAAGGCCTGATATGTTTATAAAAAACGAAATTGAGCCGATCCGCGAAGTTATTCGTGAAATTCAACGTGATACTGCAAATACAATAAAAATCGATCCGAATAGCGAAGTTGTTCATGAAAATGACAGTATCGGCAATGCTGACGAAAAAATGGTTACAGCTTTTATTTCCAGAAGTCTTTGTGCTCACAAAACCTGAACGCAGTAAAGACCTGCTTCAGGTTCAAATGATGTTACAACGCCATTGTGGCACCCAATTTAACTGTAAGATTCACTTTCCAGTGTATAATGTGAAATACAAAATTTTGTAAGTTGTTTGCTTTACATTTTCGCATGAACTCCTCAAGATGCCGCACAAAATAATTATAACAGCCAGGGTGGCTGAACCGAAGTAATCATTCACAAAACAGGACCCCAGCATCAACCCAGAGTATAAATATGTTTGAAACACTTATAAGAAAACAGATAAAATCTTAGAGAACCCAAGTATAAAAACGTAACGAATTACTGCTATAAGTTAAATAACAGCACATTTTGTCTGAATAATGATTAGTGTTTGTTTCTATGGAACTTGCACAAAATTGGTTGTTTTTAAGCCCTTCCTTCTGGAATATGCCTAAATCAACTGCTACTTAATATTGCCACTGGGCACTACTTATTTGAACAAGCTAATCAAGAGCTCACTGTCACTGTGGTAACCACCGCAACTGCATGTCACGGACGGTATTGAACGATTTGTTGATTTTCCGTTGAAATTTCGCGCTGAAGATGAAACCAAATACCAGATGGAGCGGTTGAAGTTTTGACCCATTAGTGGTGAACCTTTTATTGGAGCCAAACGTGACAAGTTGGCGAATGCTGCTGGGGTGCAGTGATCCGCGCTACAAAAAACAAAAAGAATTGCTAGGGCCGTGCCAAGATAACGCAGCTCAAGAGCCTTGAATGTTTGCAGAAATGAACATCAATGTCCGAGTCACACGCATGACAAAATATTGCAGAAAACCTGCATTTCGTACGACCAGAATATTTCATTTATAAATTAAAACATTTTCTAATTTTCTTGTTAACATCACAATACTAAGATTTTCTTGTACTTTTTTAACCAGATTTTCTCACACCCTGATAAAGCACAGTATGACCAGTTGATCAGACAAAAAAGTAAACTTTTTGAATGTTTCCCAAATATAGTCTCCACAAACATTAAAATGACAAGGCGGGGGTGCTACAAAGAATAAACCGCACTGCAAAGACTGGTCTTCATGCAATATCCATGCAAATTTAAGACCAATTTTAGTAGTGGAAAACATGATATGTTTGTTATCATTCTAAACACAGTTTGTGAGAGGTTGAAAAATTTTGAACCAGAAATTTTCAACCAGAGTTGAAGTAATAATGCTCATACTTTCACAGGCATGCTGTCATAATCTGCGTGTTCAAACACAGATTATCCCTTCAAGTTTGACACTGGACACACCTTAAAAATTGATTTCATAAAAATACACATAGCATTAGACAACTTTTACAACTTTTTACAAGGATTCTTCTAGTTATTTCAATGCGTACGAATGAGATCATACCGCACCTTCATTATATCTGTTATTCAGTAAACGTTTTGTTAAAAAGCATATCTATGTCAAATTTCTCTTTTCACACCATATCTCAAAAATCATATAAAAGCATTCAAATTATGATGACTTGTGAGAGTATTATGTGATCAATACAATATGACCTGCAAATGAGATCAACAAGCACCAACACTGCAAATCATTTCACAGCCACTGTTTGCTAAGTTCAGAGAAGCAGTCGGACACATTTACTAAAAGTGAAGCATTGAAATCTCTCGGGTTCTGCCTGTAAATCATACAATCCCACTGTGACTTTAAGACAATGTCTTAGATCAGGGGTTCCCAACCTTTTTCTTATCATGTACCCCTTCAGCATTCCGACAAATGAGCATGTACCCCTACAGCATATCAACAGATAAGGATGTACCCCTTCAGATTTTTGAGAGATGAACATGTACCCCTAAAACTCCTTATGACAAAATATTTTCTCATGATTTTTCACAGATATATTTAACAACAAACATATGACTTTTGAAAACAATATTAAGTGATATACATACAAATATTTGAAAATAAACAACATGTACACATTTTTTTACTGCTAACCTTAAATGTACCCCTTCGGATAGGCAAATGTACCCCCAGGGGTACATGTACCCCAGGTTGGGAACCCCTGCCTTAGATGTACAGCCCACTTGGACAACTGCAGTTCATGTTATGCAAAAAACTTGTTTGGAGGCATAGTTGAAGAAGAATAAGCAATGATTTGCTCATCTTCTTATTGCCCCAGAAGCTTAAGGCTTCACAACATGACAGTTGACACATCAAAATGTGGCTGTACAGCAATAAGAATTGTTTGTTTTCGGAAAACATTCACACTTAAATATATTTTTGCATTTTCTTATTTGTACTATTGATTGCTTTCAAACATGGAACAGACAAATAGACTGCTAGAAAAACATTTAACTGGTGGAATGTAACATACTAGCCCCTGACAAAAAACATTTAGTATCATAGGTCAGTTGTGTGATGTAACCAGACATTTCAATCATACGTATATCATAAAATAACACAACTGCGGACTCATATAGGTACAGTATAAAATCTTATACCACAGTTTCACTCCAAGGAAAAGACATGCACAAATAAAGTTTTAAATACCTTAAGACCCACAAACACTTGCTTTCATTATATCATTAACATTTTTCAAATCAACAGATTATGCAGTGGGGATTTAATGTTTCAAATTGCTTGTGTGCACAGAGATACCAATATGTCACTCAAGAAAACAGATTCTTGCATTTCAATTACTCAGTTAACGTTGATAAACTTGCTTTACTTTCACAAATGCTGTGTCTGCTACATCAATTATTATTCGGTGTTACGTCACAATGCAAAACAATGTTACCTTCTGTTGTTCATAGGCCTGTGGTAGGCTAGGTAACTGGTAACCAAAAATACAGATATCTCAAAAACTATATGTGCTACAAAAAATATTGACATTTTTGAAATCAGCGTCAAAAATACTTTTGGGGCACTTATTGCAATGACCGTTTAAATTCTGCTGTTGACCAGTGTAATTTTATAATGCACATGCTATTTTGATGCAGATCTGTAGTAGGAACGGTAGAAGAGAATTAATAGAAAAAATGTAAAAGTGCTTCAAGTGCCCGTGGTCCTAAAAAAAGGACCAAACTTGTGACCCCATTTTTTCACCCCTAATAGATCCAGAATTTTTTTTGTCATAAATTTTTATTAGGCAACATTTACCAAGGAATTATTCAAAAATAAAGGAAAAAAATTGAGCGCTAATGGGTTAATGCCTTTAAAGCAAAGAAACCACTTATTGATTCATAAGTGAGGTGATCTACGACTGTACCTCACTACAATGTCTCCCAATGTATTGATGCTTTCTGAAGCACATTTATCACACTGCCAAGCACATTAATCACTCAGCTCAGGACCACAGTCTGCATCGATTTCTTTAAATATAATTCTTCATTAGGCTTGGGGGGTAACAACGATGTGTCAAGAGTGAAAAAGGGGCATGGAACAAAAAAGTTTGAGAAACACTGATCTAAAGTTTGTGGAACAGAATTTTAAACCAGAAATGCTAGAAACCCATTAAAAGGCTCAAAAGACGGGTTATAGCCTAGTTTCCAATAAAAACTTGAGTCAAAAAATTCCATCAGGTGGTTGGGGCAAACCTGCGCCACTTATGATGTCACCCACAAAAAAAACAAAATCCAAAACTTTTTAATTTTTTTGCATTGCAATCCAAAAGACTTGACTCATCTTTTGAGTATTTGAACAGCTCTCTAGCACAATCATCTGGTGAGTTATGTTATGGAGTTTTGCAATTGCAAAATGGTGGGAAAATGGTGCAAAACCATGTGCTCAATGCAGGATTTTGAAGTACAAGTATCTCGTACACTGGCAGAAAAGGTATTAAGCATAGGACTGCAAAGCCCAATGCATTTGCTTTTGTTAGTCGTTTCTAAGAATTTTTTTGTGCTTAAGGGTTTAGATTTGTTAGGAATAAGTCTACAAGCTGCCGTTTGCTTATTTCTAGTTTTTTTCGGTGCCCCAGCATTTGCTGTTTTTGATTATCTGGCACAATGAATTCAGTACCACCAAATCTGTGTTCTGTCTATCACCACCACTGGACTGTTACGTAATATACAGACTGTAATGCATAGATAGACATAGCTTCGCACAACTTGAAGCTTACTGTAGTTAGTCAACAACATAATGGTATTCTCAAGTCATTGTAAATAAAAGGTAGAGGCGACAGGTCTGCCTGTGTACCCTCATATTTGAAATCTTATTAACACTTTTGCGTCCAGCCGCTTTCAGGGATTTTCACACAAGAACAACCAGATCACACGTGGCTTTGTGCGAGCGTAACTCTGGTGCTGAAAGTGGTAGAGAGCTGTTCAAAGGCTCAAAAAGACGGGGCAAGTCTTCTAGTCTGTACTCAAAAAAAGTTTTTTGGTTGGGAGGTATGGATTTTTTGTGAGTGACATCATAAGTGAAGGACTTTCAGGCCACCTAGGCCCACTTCACCTGGCTCTGGGCTAAAACTGTTAGATGGTAGTATTTTGCTAAAGTTTTTATTGGAAACTAGGCTACAATCTGAGTCTTTTGATACTTTGGATGACCTACTGGGTTTCGGGTTCAAAAGTTATGATCTAAAGTAAACAAAATATTTGATTATTTAGTTGATTAATTAATTTGTTTATTTTAGATCATAATGTCTAAACCATAAATGTTGGAAAGTTAATCAAAGGCTCAAAAGACTCGGACTCAAACCTAGTTTCCAATGAAAACTTCAGCCTAGCAGTTGAACCCCAGGCCAGTTAACATGAGCCAAAATGGCCCAAAAACTACTTCACTTATGACATTACTCACAAATAATCTGCAACCCCCGACTAAAAAATTTTTTTTCGAGTGCAGACTAGAAGACTTGAATCTTTTGAGGGTTTGAACAGTTTTCTAATGCAATCAGCAGAGGAGCTATGTAATTGGTAAGGCAACCGAAAACTGCTGGTTTTAGGCTGATTTCCAGATAAGAAATATTCATACACCGGCCGTCAAGGTGTTAATCCTCCATCTGTAACATGACAGTAACGCATGGCAAGAATGCAGTAGGCTTTGTAGAAACATACTAAATGTAAAACCAAAACCCTAACCCTTAAAACTAACTCCTAAACCTAAACTTTGAATCGTTACTCCTAAACCTAACTTCTAAACCTAACCCTTAAACCTAAACTGTATACCTAAACCTAGCCCCAAAACCTAAAGTCCAAATGTAAACAGTAAACCTAAACTGTAACACTATTACCAAAACGAATGTTGCCAAGGTGGGAGCCGAACCAAAAACCATTGGCACAGCAGACCTCAAACGCATCTGCTACGACATCGATGCCATTTGAGTGACAAACTCAGCATTTTATTCTAACGTCATGTCAGGCATATCCATAGTCACTACCTAAATAAAAAGACCTGATGGCATGACTGACAACCGAAGCGGATGACACTGTTTGCAGCAGTGCTTATCTTTGGCAACTTTGCCAAACAAAGGGTATGATGTTGGCAACAAGCTTTACTTGACTAACTATGCATGTCTGCCCCATGGATGATACCCAGCCTACTTGACAATATTACTGCTTGCCATTTGCACCTTTTTTTGCCTACTAATGTGAAGTATGTATTATGGCTTTCCAAATACTTGGTTTCCATCAGCTTTGCTAAGCCACCTTTCAGAGCTGATTCACTTTTAGGGCTGACTTCTTGCAAATTACACAAGTTTGTTGTTTACAGGTACTTATTCTATGTGCCTACTTGCAATTGTGGTTGCTGCCCATGACTACACTCGCAACGGCAACATAAAAGCTAAGCTCAAGACAACTGAAAAATGGGTTACCATCACTTCACCTGATGATCTCCTCAAACACGGAATTGATGTTGATTGTAAACAGATGGGCTGTGGCAAAGTGCTTAACAACTAACTCTGCCGCAGGGATATTACCTTCCATGACTACTTGAATAACCAACTGCCAGAGGCAAAATGCATACGTAAGTGTGTTAAGTTTATATGTTGGAATGCTTTTTCTGTTCTGAATATATGGCTGCTGGCGCAGCAGTGCAAAGTGAACTTCCCACCTGAACCTAGATGAAT
>Ga0210059_1012681_pt1 | contig 12690 bp, 4 predicted proteins | sample Ectturendosymbi2_FD_188042 | JGI IMG/M metagenome (GOLD analysis project Ga0210059, IMG submission 188042) | Ecteinascidia turbinata endosymbiont from Florida, USA - Sample 2 (SPAdes) (version 2) | ecosystem: Host-associated > Tunicates > Ascidians > Unclassified | place: Key West, Florida...
AGAACATTGGATTTGAATTCCAATCCAATGGACAGTACCCATTCCAGAATAATTTCAAACGAACGATAAACTGTCTGGTAACTCGGGCTAATATGAATGAGCCTAAGACGTGGAGGATTAACTGGCGCTATCATTGTTCTGTGACGTGCGTTACGTAACAATGGACGAGCTCCCATGAGAACTCTCATTCATTGTTGCGTAGCCAACGTCACGGATATAATTTGCGTTTCGTGCGAAAGTATTCCTCACGGCCGCAGTGGTTACATTGTAAGGTGGTATGTATACATGCAAGGTGGTCCTCTTGTCGTACCGACGTTATGTAAAATTGCCTTTTTTGCATCTAGTATTAGGCTATTTGTTCCAATCACTGCAGAAAGGCAGAGAGTCTTGTCAACCATCTAGTGAGGAAAATTGTTTCAAGACAGCCAGGCTGAATGATTTCTTCATCATCGTGTCGTGATGTGCACATTTGCTTGATAGATTATGTGTGCAGTCCATGAAATTCATGTATGCGGTTTTTGCTTTCCAGGTATGCAGCACATTCCACGACACAAATAACACAATGGCATACAACATACAGCATATATATAATACTCCACTGCTCCACATTTCGGAATTTACACAATCTGAATGTTTCCATGTGCACTCTCACAAATACGCTTGCCTTCCTGACAGAATGTTCAGCTTAACATTCCAAACCTAGAGAATAGAGATAGTCAATGACGCATAATGATCATTGTTATGCAGGGCTACCATCGATCTGGAACCAAAAATAAGGACGGCTTTGGAAAATTTGATTTTGTTACCTAAAAAGAAAGCAATTGTTTCTGTTTGCACGACTAACGTCAGATCATGTTTGCCTATTTATCTCTAGAGGAACCATTTGCTTCAGCAGTGTCTTGTTCTCGACTTCCTTCTTAGAATCGTCACGGAAAACGTTTTTTTTTGCTTTCCTATTTCTTGAAACAATTAAATGCTAAACTTTGCCTACAAAACCAGCTTTCCTAGGAATCCTAACCAGAGTAGACAGTTTACAGTGCTAACAATACCTGATAGTGCGTTACGTCTCTGTGCTGCATGACTGCTTTTATGACATCACAAAACCTTGACTACAAAATGTTTAGGATGCGATAGAAATGGTCTGTATGTCTATCAGATATTGCTTATTTAAAATTGTTTTGCAACAGAAAATAAGAAAAAATAAGGACGCAAGTCACAAGCAAGGACAAATCTGAGAAACAAGAACAGTATGGTAGCCCTGTTGTTATGTCATCAATCGGTCGAACTTGTAGTTTGCAGTTCATTTCCTGAACGCGTTAACTGAAGCCCATGATGATTCCGCTGAGCTGTATGATAAATTGATTGTTGGGCACGGTGGGATCATTCGACTGGTTGGTCTCCAGTATATTTAAATTTAACCAGACATGGACGATGGCTTTGTGGAATTGTTTCAGGAAAAATATTTGATTATAAAAATAAATGAAAATAACGTTTAAGCACAAAGCTTTGGTCGTTAATGAGAGAGTTCGCTTGCCATTGCGATGATGTAGTATCTACCAACCCTGCTCCAGCATATCCACCTTCATTCGTTCGTCTTGCACAAATAAACAGGGAACCAACCAATACGTTTACAAATTACTGCAGTCTTGTAAGTCACAAAACACTTGGTGTACTACTACATCAATACGGTAGAGTGTTAACTTTTACCTTGCATAAAAGCTTCACACGTCCATCCTGTTATAAGTATAATTGAATAATGTGTGAAGAAAATGTACTGACACTACCATCATTTATTTTCTAAATCTCTGCAGGTATGGGCCAAAGGAAAACATTAGTGGTTCAAGAAAGTAAGGAAAGCTTTCCCAAAATTCATTAAACATTTAGTTCTGACTCAAAAAGAAACTGAAAGCAATTGATGTGACATTGCATTAGAGACTATTGAAACATACAGCAGACAATGCAAGTATACACATATACATTGGTGTTTATAATATAATTGTCTCAAGCAAAACCGGTTTCTTAAATAATTGTTTGAACAATGGAGTTACCCTAATGTCAGTTTGATCTTTGTAAAAACTTATTGTTTGCAGATATTCATTGTCCAAAAGTACAGGTAAACATGCCTTTCATCTCCAGTAGATACTTTGAGAAAGAACAAACCAACCATAATGCTTGATGAGATTGGAATGGATGAAACATGCAGTATTGACTCACACACTTTAATCAGGTTTCAATGTTGGCTTGACCATTGTATGTGTTGCAACCTCTCCGGTGACGTTGCGTTGAATGTGTGCTTCACCACTTTTGCATTCGACATGTATCCCCTAAACCCCCTCTTAACGATTGTAACAACCCAGGCTAGCAAACAGGAAAACACACCCGAATGAAAAGCCGAAACTACTGTATTTAATATGTTGTAGTATAAAGAGGACCTTGGAAGTTTTCCAACCATGAGTTCGTGCCTGGAGCACGTCCAATCGAAAGAATGCGAGAGACAACATTCAACACAACAGTCAAGCAACATAAGCTACTGCAAACAGCAACTCACGAACTCCACTGTTTTATTTTAATTTCTATTTACAGTTTTATTACACGAATCCAGATTGTGCTTCACAAATTATAACACAACAATCACCACATATTTCATAAGCTGCACAAGTTACTTCATCATACCCAGCATAAATTTCAAATAAGGTCAAACGATGCGCCAATCATATCTCGAACCCACCATTTCGACAATTCGTACATTTTGATGAACATATACTCTGTACATCGACGACAACACAATTTTTATTCTTGACACAATAATGATTTTATTTCCTGACTCTGTCTTTTCCTCGACTTTGGAATTTTCCTGATGCTGGTCCCTTTTCTCTGCCCTATGAAATGCACACAGACACACCCTAATTGTCGCGTTGCGCGTTCCTTGCCCTAAACTATACTAACTAAGTTTTCGCATTCCCTACGCCCTAAGCACCTTAATCTCGCATAGTGCGGTTCCTAGGCATTGTGCAAGTCAGCCAAAGCACGCAAGAAGGTTAGCAAAGCAAGTTAGTCACATCTATAAAAAATCACATCTATGCAGAACTGGTCTTGACGGCCAGATGCGCAAGCTCTGCACACTCTTGTCACCGCCGCGGACTGTGGGATGCCACCACCATGGCCCCGACATGGGGAAGAAGTGCCGCCCCGGGGTGAGTCGAAAAGTGCTGCTCCCCCCACCACTACCACCACCCAGGGTTGCCAGATTTTTTTAACCCGAAGTAGCCAAACACTGTTCCTAGAGGAGCCAAAATGACAGATAAGTAACCAGTCACTGTGCTTGCGTTTCGATGATGACGTCACCATGTTCACTCAACCGTAGTATGACTTTTTTGCAAAGTTGGCAAAATGGTTGGTGGCAAAGTATGAAATGAGGTATGGTGACCATGGCCCAAGTGCCCCCTTGGCTGCGCCCATGATGGTGCAATCACAAAATTTTGTATTGCTGTTAGCAATCGAACAATTTCTTTGTCAAAGTAGAATACAAACACAACACCTAATTCACTTTATACTAAATATATAGGCCTACACGGCATGTATAGGTGATAATGTCCATTTGTTTTATTCATTCCCCGGCTTTCCAGCTTTCTGCGGGGAGGGGAGATTGCAACAGTAATGTAAGCAAAAAAATTTTACAACTACATTATTTTTCATAACTTTTCACAATGAAAAAACTTTTACACTATATTAGCTAATACAAGCAATACATAAGAAAAACATAGCAAATCTCAATTTTTACATCGTAAACAGAAGAAACCATACATTCATACAACATCGGTTCCCAAACTTTTTCTGATGGCACACCGTTTGTGGATCCCGTGCTGTCACCAACCAAATCTCATTCGTCATAAGTTTGTCAAACCAGACTTGATACGCGGAACCTTTTTCAAAGTGGGGGGGGTCACAAGTGCACGTCAAAAAAACTATAGAAAATTTTTGTGATACGAATTGGCAACTGTGACGTCACAAGCATTGAAATATGACGTCATTACCTGCACACCATATGAAGGTATAAATTACACCATTTTAGACAAAATGAAACCACTACGAAAGCGTATCAATGAACCAACTGAAATTCGAATAGCCTGTTACCAGAGGTGGGCAACTGCTACTTTGAAAGTAGGGTTGCTACAGCTATCTTTATTTGCTGAAAATTATAGCGGCGCTACTCCTTCCGCTACTGAACAAAAATAGTAGCGAGCTATCGCTACCGCTACTTTTGGTGCACTTTTAAAATTTGTGATGTTTTACAGAAGTAGTGTTTATTTTAAATAGTCTAACCTTGAAATGTTTTTTTAAAGCTATCAATTTTGTTGGGTCCTTTTTAAACAATCATGATTTGAAAATAATAGTCATTAAAAGTGGCGTTAAATATATATTAGGGCAATATGCTGAAGGCCCAGTGTGAATCTATTACGAGATTGTTTTTCAAGATAACCAGCAAAGCTATCTAAAATGGGAGTAGTGTCTTGGAAAATACCTTTCATTCACGTGTTGTTTTTGAATTGTCGCTTCAGTAATAAATTAGTCTTTCATGTACATGTGAATGCACAAGCTTGGCTTGGAAACGTGATCGTCATTTAGCTCTTTATTATAGTCTTATCGTGGGACATGAGTTGTCACTTCCAAGTGTAAGAAGAACCGTTCTGCTTCTAACCAGCTCGGGAATGCGTCTCAGACACTGTTCTTCACTGATTTCGCTACGGATAGCCAAAACAGTGGTAAACGCTTGCGCGCAGCATGCTTTTATACCTTACATTTTGTACTGTAGATATACGAGATTTGTGTAGCTTGTGAAAAACGAGGCCCACTGTTTGGGACCCGTTTCAAACCTTATCTGAATTAATGATATGTAGCGCTTTCAAACTGTGGTTATTCCCTGAAAAATCGCATAGTTCGACCAACAAAAATAGCCACTTTTTGGCTGACAAAAGATGACCACTTTTGTGTGACACCCAACGATTGTCGCAGACAACCTTTGGTATTTAAGCAAGTGAAGACCTCCTTGGCGCTCCCCAATTTGACTGCCCCCCCCCAAACGCCTGGTCTGGATCCGCCACTCTTTCATTACAAGATAAGTTACAAGAATTTTTTTCGTGCTGGTTTGAACGAAATTAAATGCGACTACGTAGATTCCAAACAGCATTTCTATCTACAGTATCATGTTGCAGCAACTGACATGAAAGCACTGCAAAAAAACAAACGACACTTGAAGCAGTGGCGTACCTTGGGTTTCCCGCGCCTGGGGACAAACTCAGTTTAGGCACTCCCACCCAGTCCGTTCGTGGCAGCATAAAATAAAAAAACACTGCAACCTGATGCTTTACTTGCAATTATCTAATTCCAAGGACAAAGTTTTCTTGCTTTGCTGCTGAAAATTGATCGATTATTTTATCAAAAAGCTGATATGATTTAAATGGGTCACATATTTTAACCTAGAAAATATCTAACGCCAGTGACTCTCTGTGAGAAGTTTGGCTAGCAATTTTGTGATCTGAATATCGATAATTATGTCTGTGGAGATGATCAGTTTACAGGTGGAATTATATAAAAAACAGGTAGCAGCCGAAGCAGTGGGCAGGGGTCAGTAAAAGTATTTAATTTAAAATTCAAACTTATAAAAAATACAAAATTCTTCACCAATATGTTTGTTTCTGTTCAGCAACAATGTTGACCTCAAAAATAATGACAGAGAGTGTAGAAAACCATTCGAGTGTCGTGGGTGCGTGAATAGCTGCAATAAATTTGCTTCAACTAGATCTTGTTAACCACGAAATTCCCTATGATACTCAGCCCCGTCGCCACGGGGGGGTCTTGGTGGGCTTAGCCCCCCAAACAAATCTCCAAGCTAAATGAATTATGGGCATTTGTAACTTCGGTAACCGTGTTTTCATAACTGAACGGTAGGCTTGATTCTGACTTCCTGCATTTCATTACATCTCTAAATAATCGTCGTTTTAAATGGCAATGATTAAGTCAAGACCCAATTCCTTTTGTTAAGCTCTATTCTCAAGACACGTCTGGATGAAGTTTATCCTGACGTATTTATTGCACTTTGGATTATGCTAAACTGCCCCGATACTTTTGCCAGCGCTGAAAAGAGTTTCAGCAAACTGAAGCTGATCAAAACCTTCAACAGGTTTCATATGACAGAAAGCAGACTGTCCTCATTAGCCATGTTGTCAATCGAAGCTTCATGTGTGCGCTCTCTAGATTTGGATGATAATGATGTCATATAGGCTTTTGCATGCCAAAAGACTCGCTCGAAGCCGTTTGATATACTACTATAATGTGACGTTGTTTATGATATTTTCATGGTTTATTGCCAGTGATGGAGTCTCGAGACTTGGTCTCGGTCTCGAGACTTGTCTCGAGACCCATTTTTTGGAGTCTCGGTCTCGAAGGTCTCAGGTTTCGTCTTGGTTTGGTCTCGAAGGATTTCGGTCTCGTTCTCGAGCTCTGCGTCTCGAGACTTTGCGTGGGTTATTTTTTATGAAGTTTTGCAAGTAGGAGTTCATCAAAAAAAACGGTGTTAAAAAATGATTGTTCAAAATTTAGCCGTTCAAAGAGGTCAGTGGCTAAGCTTCCTTTGTTGTTCTGTTGTTTGTGAGATGGAGAAAACAATTTCCCCTCTACCCCGTTTAAAATTTATACTGAATTCAATAAAAAATGTGCATGTACCAAAGAAACCGCAGCGGGTAACCTCTGCAACGAGAGGTTGGGAATACTTTACTAAGGACTGTCTTTGAACTGTTTTTCCCATAGGCTTATTCAAAAGAGGTGGAAGAGTGCCAAAAAATTTCTTTTTTGAGAAGCCAAATAAAACCATGTCTTTCTTTCGAAGTACTATTCAAAGCACTCTGTTAAAACACGCTGAAGTTTTTTTGTTCTGCGTAATGCAGACTTTTTAAGTTCATAAATGCCTCGGAACTCTCTTGAGGAAAAGTTTTGCTCATAAGAGTTTTCTACAGAGAGCAAATAATGCGTCATGGCTGATCAAGTTACTTTGATGTACTGCTGTAGGCTTTACCGCCTTTCTGCGTTTTCTAACCGACATGTGGTGTTGCGAAACTCTAAGTGTGTCAGCAAAAACGGAAATTTTGAACAGTTGTGAATATCAGTTTAACGTAAAAATATGGAAATTATGAAAAACTTGAAAATATAAAACTTGACAATAAAAAATAGCAAATTTAGAAATTATACATATAGCCATAAAATCAGCGGGAAGGCGCTACACCATTTAACTGCTAGTCAACTGCACCAGTAGTCCCGCACTTCACCTATTCTGCTGCAGCGTGCTGCATCCCAACAATGCCTGTCGAAAACATCTAATGCTTTCTTTTTATCAGAGAAAAAAAATATTCAATACGAAGGCAATGGTTACCTGCAAAAGATCTGCCGCAGCTGTAAAAAACTGACAAACTGCGAGCACCTTGCTTTAAGTAAGACAAAAAAGCAAACTCAAGTTGCTTCGGGGCTTCATTAGCCCTTTGCACTTTGTTGTTGCCATGAAAAACACATCGAATCCACGGTGCTAACTGATTCACATGAAATGACTAAAAACAAAACTTTCCCGCTGAATCACAGCCTAGCATGTGCCAGATATGCTATTTATTTAGCCATACATACATGCATATGTAAAGAAGGCAGAAAAATATGAAAAGTAATGACGAGAAAGGTGGCTAACAAGCAGAGAAAGCAAGATCCATAATCGAGAATTAAACACAAGACCCCTTTCAGTTTGTGACTATTTGATTGTGATGTTAAAGATGCTTTGTTATTCCTTATTGTTATAATAAGCATGATACATGATTTTCTCTCATTTTATATAGTTGTAAGCAAATGTGAGGAGTGTAAAGAGGAAGCATTTTTATGGTCGGACCTGGGCGACATTGACATCGCTACGCCACTGCAGTAGAGCATGCGGTGGGATATTACCTCGTTGGTGCAAAGTGTAAACCTAATTTGTGCCAAAAAAGTCTATTACGCTAATAGGCCTAAATATTTTTTTCTTTGCGTCAACAGCAGAATCACGAGCAACTTTTAAAAAACTTGTTTTCGACAGAGTGAGCAAGTTTGGATGGATGAAAAATTAGTTACAATTTTGCGTTTTGAAATTCAAAGTAGTGCTTTCGTTTTTTTAAATCTCTAAATTTATCACCTCTTAATTCTAAATCTTTGGAGAATTCTTACTCAACTACATGTCGTGTGAGGAGAAAAGTAACTAGGTAAGGTGTAGGTAACGTTCCAAAAAATGGCAAAGCTTTGTTAGCCAAAATACAGTTGAAACTCTGGTGAATGGTCTTCCATAAACTGAATAATGTGTGGTTGTAATTTGAAATAAATAGCTTTTTAATCAAAGTCACAATTGAAATTTTCATGGGTACACATCTTTTTGGGTCACCCTGTATCTCGCTGGTTCAAAATGTAAACCTAATTTGTGCCAAAAAAGTCTATTGCTCTAATAGGCCTAAATATTTTTTTCTTTGCGTCAACAGCAGAATCACGAGCAACATTTTTAAAACTTGTTTTCGACAGGGTGAGCAAGTTTGGATGGATGATAATTTAGTTTCAATTTTGCGTTTTGAAATTCAAAGTAGTGCTTTCGTTTTTTTAAATCTCTAAATTTATAACATCTTAGTTCGAAATCTTTGGGTAGGTGTAGGTAACGTTCCAAAAAATAGCAAAGCTTTGTTAGCCAAAATACACGAAATATGTGGCGAAGAAATTTGAGTGTCAGTGCAGATGCCCAGTGTTAAAATAAAAAGAGTGTAGTGAAACAAGTAAGTGGTAGATAGTAAAAAACTTTAAAAGTTTGTTACTTCATTGGCAAATGATATCAACGACGACGAAACACCTTGGCAAAAAATTGAATGATGGAAAGCAACCTTTCCTGTGGAGTTACCACTTTACTGTGCTGTTTTGACCAGTGCTGCTGTGGCTGTGTTCACTCGCCTACATCGACTGTGCTTGTTTTAAAATAAAAAGTAATGATTCGCCTCTTCTCCACTTTCTCAAATAACATAGGCCTGCTTCAATACTAGGTAGGATACTAGAACAAGGGGGCTTCATCAGGCATCACCTCCTGTCCTTACACAGAAGGGTTGGTATTGTTTTGTAACGAACAAAACAATTCAATTTTTTCTGAGTCAAAACAAATTTGTTGAAGCATGGCAACGGCAAACACCTCGAATATTCAGTTGGTTCACCGACATTTTTCGAGTGAAAAATGCATAGACCCTCTAAACCAGTGGTTCTCAAAGTGGCCGATATCGACCTAGAGGGATCAATTGAACCATCTAAGGAGTCGATAAATAGTCACAATTTCGAATGGGGGTCACTGAATTGCCCCTCAGTTATAAGAATATTTTCGGATTGTATGTTATTTTATCATGCATTTCAAGTAAAAAGTACTCAAATTTATTTTGACACATATACATACTTTCCTTGTATTAGTAACTGTTAGGCAAGGCCACGGGGTCTACAGAAAATTGTATACTTTAATTGGAGGTCAACGTGCAGAAAAGTTTGAGAACCACTGCTCTAAACGCTGCCGACATTTTCAATGTTCATGCATTTCTTCATGGAATTTCCAAATAAGGCCACAGGTTTGAGGTTGTAAATTCCTAAGAGGAAAGTGAAAATGAACGTTTACAGTATTTTGGCCGTTTGCAGCAACGCATTAGAAACCTTTTTTTAGAATCACTATTAGGGGTGCCCTGTAAGCATTTTAGGGGGCCCAGAATTGGGCTGCTACGACACTGTTCATATCTGTTTGTTATTGTTTGGTGTGCAGCTCCACATGTTGATAAAATTGTTTGGCATTATTTGCTTAGTATTTGCTAAATGAATATGGTTTTATCACTGATGCGGAGAGATCAATGAACTACTCAAAAAATTCCGTTTAGGACTTATTACATTTGTTTTGTTGTCTACTCTAACAGTGCCCAGAATCTACCCCCATGCCTCATCATAAAGTCATGCATTTGGTGCTGTGGAATTAATTTAGGAGTTAATTACCAAAACCAGGTGTGGTCAGGGGCGTAACGAGGGAGGGCAAGGGGTCACAATTCCCCAGGTGCCTAATCACTGCGGGATCCAAAAAGTCCCAACAATGTCACAAGTACTTTCGTCAATACAGTACATTTGCTTCCAAAAAAATCAGGTTCGAACACGGGGCGGCAAACTTGCTTCTTGGCCCGGGCGCCATCTGGCCTCATTACGTCCCTGAGTGTGGTGGGTCTTACAAGAAATCATAACCCTACATTACCTAGGCACAAGTCTTTGATGAGATATGGGCATCAATTTTAGAAAGGATATGTTACATGAAAACATGAAATTCTACGTTAAAGTCATTTAACCAATTGAAGGTCATCACATTACCAAACAAATATTTTCTTGTTCTTGTGGAATAATGCATGAGTTTTTGGGAACTAATTATCGCATACCCAAACGGTAGCCAATGAGCCCCCTTCAGCTAAGCTGCCCCCCTGGCTCAAACCTCTAGTTACGCCACTGGTTGAACCCAGTGAAATATTTTTACAAGCATTCAATTCAGTCAAACGCAACTTTACCTGTAGCAGTAGCCAATGCGTCGAAGCCCCAACTGCTTTAAGTTTGTCGCTGATGCTGAGTTTTTACCGAATTAACGTGGAACCTATCGATCAGGTCAAAAGCAACCTGAGCTAAATCTTTCATAATGCTGCTATCTTACTGCAAACAAATCATCCAAAATCAGCGCAAAACAGTTAGAAGAGCAGTTATTATTAACGTGTGCTGACGGAAGAGCTCTTGCAAACTTTTTCCTTTGGCCACCACTCGCGCCAAAGTAGCGAATAGTGGCAGCGGTAAAATGGTGATAGCTCGCTACCGCATCCGTTATTTCTTTTAAAAAAAAAACGGCGCTCCCGCTGACGCTAATGGAAAATTAGCTCGCCATTTTAGTAGCTCGCTACAGTAGCTCGCTACTGTCCAGCTCTGTTTACGGGGCACCTGACCAGAACCGTCGCCAGAAAGTTTTCACTAGGGGGGCTTTGCGTTTCTGTGGGGGGGCTTTGAGTTTGTGCGGGGGGCTTGACGCTCTAAAATTGGACGAAAACTCAACTTATTTACAGTGTTTCATGTTTCAATTTGGGGGGGCTTGGAGCTTTGTTTGGGGGGCTAAGCCCCCAAAAACCCTCCCGTAGCGACAGGACTGCACCTGACTAGATAACCTCTGTGATTTTTCGGTGCCCCGGCGTTTTTTTCTGTTTTATCGTGTACATCTAGCGCAATTAATTCAGTACCGCCAAATAAATCTATCTATCTATATTTTTTCGTGATTCTTACACTTTGTGCTTGTGCTGAATGCATTGGTTCGTAAGTCATCTGATTTACTTGAGTTTAGCCAAAAACATAATGCAGCAATATTTTCATCCAAGGGCGAAACTTTTGCTTTACAGGCAGCCCCGCAGCCAAGGGGGCATTAGGGGGCAGTGCTACCCAGTTTTATTGTGCCCAGAAAAATTTGTTTTAAATATATAGTAAAAACTAAAATCTTGTACCCGTAAAAATGCATTTCCCCCCAAAACTTACTACCTGATCACACCTAGTTTTGCAGGAAATTCTTTTCGTGTTAATCAGGTGCAATTTCAAGGGCGGCTTACATTTTTTATTTCTTTACCTCATCGAAAGGTATCCATCGACAGCACAAATTGTACTGTGTGTAACGTCTTCACCCCCACACGGAAAACGCTAGACTTTAAACATGCATCACAGTAAAGAGAAAAACATAAATACACGAAAGAAGACGAGGAATATATACATTGCGGTAGTATAGAGTATACGCTTGATGGCGCTAATGCATTTACTGTACTTTGATGAAATACAAGCTTTTAATACATGCGCATGAATGTCGCCATCATAATTATTATAATGAAATACAAGCTTTTAATACATGCGCATGAATGTCGCCATCATAATTATTATAATGAAGAACTGCAATGACTTCCAAGTACATCGATGTATAGAATGCATGAGGGAGCTGGAGGCTGCAAAGGACCAGGGGTCACCTAAGCTGCAGACCTCCCAAGGACGAAGCTGCTTAACGTGTAAAGGGAACAGTGTATAATAGTTAATAAAAGTCTTTTGCTCTGGGTATAAAATGCAATATGTGCAAAGCGATTATGTGGTAAATTGTAGTAAAATGCGTTGCAGGCAAGGACAAGCCACTAGAAGAAAACATTTACATTTGTCACATTAAACATTTACTGTTTTAATACAATCAAAATATTCGTGAATGCCAAAGAGAAAATGCGTCAAAAGCTATAGACCGCTGCAGAACCACAATAGTGTCACGATATTTAAGCAGGTTGAGAACCGGTCGCGCAATCATGTTTTGCGGAAATGAACTCGTCAATGCATTCATGAGAAACGGAAGTGCATTTGCTTTGTGTCTATAGATTAGGCATTCCACAACTTCATACACTGGTTTGATGCGACTAGTTTCTGTGAGCGCAACAAAAGCCTATCGATGTAATACATAACAGAGATACTTCATGATAGATAGATAGATAGATAGATAGATAGATAGATAGATAGATAGATAGATAGATAGATAGATAGATTTATTTGGCGGTACTGAATTAATTGCGATAAATGTACTCGCTA